>ENA-ORSI01000171-ORSI01000171.1-human-gut-metagenome-genome-assembly--contig:-NODE-171-length-65037-cov-11.877782_pt1 | contig 65037 bp, 59 predicted proteins | sample MGYA00242187_ERZ509154 | MGnify/ENA primary metagenome ERZ509154 (study PRJEB26280, sample SAMEA2338627) | human gut metagenome | biome: human gut; feature: human-associated habitat; material: faeces...
CTCCGCATGGTCTAAGCCATACGGAGGATTAACTGTTTTACGGACACCCGTCTATCGCGCGGAATGCCTTTTATCGTTCTATGGTTCAGGGGCGCTACCGAATCAGTCTCAGAGCATTTTCATAGTCGTTTTTGTGAACATAGATATGATATTCATACGAATAGTTCGGGTCGATGCCAAAGCTGCCGCTGCGCCCGCGGCTGCGGCCGCCAAGCGCGGAAGAGCCCTGCAAATTCTCGGTTCTGACCGTGTAGGCAATGCCGTTGGCGGACAGGACGCTGCGGATGTTGGACTGACGCTGCATGTCCATCGTGGTGATGAGTTCCTTGCGGTTGAAGATCGTCAGCATAATACGGCCCCCTTTTTGAAAATGGAGTTCTCTGCATTCATTTTACCACAGGTTTTTCCCGCGCGCAACGGCGGCACAAATTGACAATATTCCGCGTGAATACTATAATGCTCTGCATGGAAAAGCGCTGAAAAGAGCGCATCGCGCGGGAACCGTTTCCGCACACAGAAGGGAACGATCAAAGACATGAGACAGGATCTATCACTCCGTTTGGAGCAATTCAAAAAGCAATACGTCGCGGACGAGGCGGTGCGCAGCCGCATCGCCGAGCCGCCCGTCAAATTCATCGGCGATGAGATCATGGAGCTGGCCGTCGCCGCGCTTCTGCAGGGGGAGAACGTTCTGCTATCCGGCGGCAAGGCCACGGGCAAAAATATCTTGGCGGACAACCTCGCGTGGCTCTTCGCCCGTCCGGTCTACACCGTGTCGTTCCACGTGAACACCGACAGCAGCACGCTGATCGGAACCGACACCTTCACCGGCGGCGAAGTGCGGCTGCGCCGCGGCCCTGTCGCGCTCGCCGCGCAGTACGGCGGCTTCTGCATCTTGGATGAGATCAACATGGCGAAAAACGACGCTGTGGCCGTGCTGCACTCCGCGCTCGACTACCGCCGCCTCATCGACGTGCCGGGCTATGAGTGTATCCCTATCCACCCCGCCGCGCGCTTCATCGCCACGATGAACTACGGTTACGCCGGTACGCGCGAGCTGAACGAAGCGCTTGTCTCGCGCTTTACGGTCATCCGCATGCCGACGCTCGAGGAACCCCAGCTCTGCGAGCTGCTGCGCGCAAACGTACCGGAGGCGTCGGATGAGAACATCAAGCGCTGCACGGGGCTGTTCCTCGATCTGAACGCCAAGGCCGTGAACGGCGAGATCTCGACGAACTCCGTCGATATGCGCGGCATGATCGCGGCCCTGCACCTGATGACCGACGGCATGGCGCCCAAGGATGCCATTGCCGTGAGCATCACGAACAAGTGCTTCGATGAGTACGAGTACGCGCTCGTGCGCGATGTGGCGCTGACGCGTTTTGTCTGAAGAGATGAGCATCGGCAGAGAAGAGAGCCTATTTTTGACTGTTTCCGAAGATCACCGCAAGCGGACCTGCCCCGAATACGTGCAGAAGATGAGCGAACCCTTTGAGCACGCGGGCGGCATGGCGGAGGTGTACGAGGGCGTCGTCCTCGGCGGGGCGGACAAGTTTTTCGGGCTCGATGACTTGAATCTGTGGCTGCGGCGGCACCGCTACGCGGCCTACAATATGGACGTGCTGCTGCCTATCGCGCATCTGTGCGTCGAGCGCGCCGTGCGGGCGAGGCTGATGGGCGAGCGCCCGGGCGTCGCCGTGATGGCGGAGCAGGCGGCGGGCGAGATTTTACGTGGCGACCTCCTGCGCTACCGGCGCAGCTCGCGCGGCTGGATGTACATTTACGATCTGACGAAGCAGTTTCCCGCCGCGGCGACGGAGAGCGACCGCCGCATTTTGAAAAATTTCAGCGGTTTTGAAGACATGCTGGCCGAGTTTGACGACCTTGCCGCGCGCAGCGAGAGCTGCGCGGACGCAAAGTCGCTCGTCGAACTCGCAGCGCTTTTGTACCGCAAAATTTTCATCCGCTATTTTGCGCCTGACCACAATCAGGACATCTTACCCGAGCGCGAGACGGAAGAGTGGGAGCCCGCAGCCGAACCGGGGGACATCGAGTGGACGCAGACCGAGGAGATGGAACTCCAATACGACAAGGCGGGCGAGGCATCGGCCGATGGCCTCGTCCTGCCGGACGACGCGCTCGCCGGCATTCCGGAGTATCTGATGCGCAACTTTGGCCCCAGCTTTCAGACCGAGCAGGCGATGGAGGAGATCGAAAGCGCTGTCTGCACCGGCATCCACGAGGAGCGTAAGCTCCTCTTCACCGACGGCCTGAGCGCGGACGCCTACGAGGGTAGTGAGCCGCGCGCCCAATCGCTGCGCGCCAGTCGGGACGGCAACCTCAAAATGCTCCAAGAGCACGAGGACGCCGCGCGTCAGGGCATCCGCAGCATCGAGCAGGCCTTTCGCAATGCGCTGAGCCTGCGCAGCGAGCCGGACGTTTACCGCGCCGACCACGGCGTGCTGCAAAACGATCTGCTCTGGAAGGTCAGCCGCTGCGAAAATCCGCAGCTTTTTGAAAAGATCGTCCGGCAGGAACCGTCCGCCGTCGTCGTGGAGCTTTTGATCGACGCAAGCGGCTCGCAGAGCGTGCGGCAGAGCATGGTGGCGCTGCAAAGCTACCTCTTCAGCGCGGCGCTCAGCCGCATCCGCATTCCGCACCGCGTGATGAGCTACTGTACCTACGGCAACTACACGGTGCTGCGGCGCTTCCGCGATTATGACGACAAACCGGAGGGCGACCGCCGCATTTTGGAGTACCGCGCGACGTCGAATAACCGCGACGGCCTTGCGCTGGCCGCGGCGGGACTCGACCTCAAAAAGCGGCGCGAGGAGCACAAAATTATCATCGTGTTCAGCGACGGCTTACCGAACGACATGGTCAGCGGCCGCAAGCGCGAGGGCGCGCCGGAAACCTACGTCGGCGACGCCGCCATCCGCGACACCTGCTTTCAGGTGCGAAAGCTCCGGCGCGAGGGCGCGCACGTCATCGGAATTTTCCTCGGCGAGGACGGAGAGCTTGAAAACGAGCGCATGATCTACGGCGCGTCGTTCCTGCGCATCCGCCGGGCGGAGGACTTTGCCGGAAGCGCCGGCAAGCGCCTGAGCGAAACGCTGCTGAATCTGTAAAACGAAAAGGAGAGTCCCGCCGGTTCAAAACCGGCGGGACTTTGTCTGATTATTTTCCACTCTCCTGCGGCGCGTCTTCGAGCAGCATCTGCCGCAGCTTTTTGGCGGCGATGCTCAGCGGCTGCGTCTTGCGCTGGAAGAGGAAGACGCTGCGCGCGGGAATGGGCTCTTCGAGCATGATGGGGTAGATACCGCTTGCCTCCGGCGTGCCGTAAAGCATCTCGCGCGGCACGAAGCCGACGCCAAGGTCGCTCTGCACCACGGGCGGCACCTGTGCCGTGGTCTCGACCTCTACATCGGGGCTGAACGAAAGACCGTGGCGCAGGAAGAGCTCGGCATAAAAGTCGTGCGACGATGTCCCCTCCGTCAAGCTGATGATCGGGTAGTCGGCAAGCCTTTTGAGCGAAACGGGCTCCTCGGTGAGCTCCAAAAACGCCGGGCCGCAGATGGGGATCTCCTGAATTTCGTCGATCTTCTGCGCCGTGAGCGAATCCGGCACGGACGCGCCCTCTGCCAGAATGGCGAAGTCGGCAAGGCCGTTCTGCACGGCGGCGAGGCCGTGGGAGGCAGAGTGGTTCGTCAGGCAGATGCGCACGTGCGGGTATGCGCGCCGGTAGCGCGCGAGCACCTGCAAAAGCCGCGTGCGCAGGGCAAGGCTGCTCGCTGCGATGTGGACGATACCGCTTTGCAAGCTCTGGTCGGAGAGGACCTCCTCTTCGCCTGCCTCGATGCTCTCAAACGCGACGGCGATGTGCGTGTAGAGCTTCTCCCCCTCGGGCGTGAGGCGCACGCCCTGCGGCGAGCGGAAAAACAGCGCGCAGCCGAGCTCGGATTCGAGCTTTCGGATCATGCGTGTCACGTTGGGCTGGTTGCTGTAGAGCGCCGCGGCGGCCTGCGAAAAGCTGCGGTATTTGGCGGCGTAATAAAAGACGCGATAGCTGTCGTAGCTGATGTTCATGGGCAAGCTCCTCTGAAAAAGAAATGATTGGGGTTCTGCGCGGCGGCGAGGAACCTGACTGCGTAAAATTTGGCGGAAGAGAAAAGCATTCGTCCGCACCTTGCGGACGGCAAGACTGATTGTAACAGAAGCGAAGCGGCGGCGCAAGCGTATTCGGGAAAAAAGAACAGAACCTTGACGAAAAGTAAACACCGTCGAAAAGCCGCATGAAATCAGGAAAATTCGGACGGCATAGCAAAATGATATATCCGCCATGTCAAGAAAGCATTTCGTTTCCGCGCAAAGGGTCGATATAATGACTCGCGTTGGAAATTCCATAGCACAGGGAGGAATAACATGTTTGCTCAGATCATTGCCATCTGCATTTTTGTCACTATGTTCCTGCTTATTATCCTCGATAAGTTTGAACGGCATTACATTACGCTCGGGAGCGGCGCGCTCGTGCTCGTGCTGGTGTTCGGCGTCTGCATGCGCTCGATGAGCGCCATTTGGGAGACGCTCAACCTCGGCGCGTTTTTCCAGAGCACATTCTGGTATGGCGCAAGTGAGGAGAGCACCGCTGGCATCAACTGGTCGACGATCCTGTTTATCGCCGGCATGATGATCATGGTCGAGGGCCTCGGCAAGGCGGGCTTTTTCCGCTGGCTGTGCCTGACGCTTGCCAAGCTCGTACACTACCGCACGGTGCCGCTGCTCATCTGCTTTATGTCGCTCTCGGCGTTTTTGTCGATGTTCATCGACAGCATCACGGTCGTGCTGTTTCTCGCCACCGTCACGCTCGAACTGGCGCAGACGATGAAATTCGACCCCGTGCCGATGATCCTGTCTGAAATTTTCTGCGCGAACCTCGGCGGCGCGGCCACGATGTGCGGCGACCCGCCGAACATCATCATCGGCACCTCGCTCGGCTACACATTCTTCGACTTCATCGAAAATACCGGCGCGGTCGTGGCGATCTGCTTTGTGTTCATGCTCATTTACTTCACGCTCTGCTTCCGCAAGGAACTTGAGCGCGCCGAGCATGCCAACGGCGGCCCCGTCACCTGTCCCGAGCCTTCGACGGCCATCACGAACAAGAAGGCATTTCTTGCGAGCGCAGGCGTTTTCCTGCTGGCGGTCGTGCTGCTCATCACGCACGCGCAGACGGAGCTTTCCGTCGCGTGCATCGGCGTGATCGTCGCGATTTTGACGCTGATCGTTTTGGGCTTGACCAGCGGCAAAAAATCTGTTATAGAAATCATTAAGGGCGTGGACTATAAGACGCTGCTCTTTTTCATCGGCTTGTTCGTTTCCGTGGCGGGCCTTGAAAAGACAGGCGTGCTCAACATGATCGCGAACTTCATCACCTCGGTCAGTGAGGGCAATATCGCGGTTATTGTGATCGTCATTCTGTGGCTCTCGGCCATCACGAGCGCCTTTGTCGACAATATCCCCTTTGCCGCGACCATGATCCCTGTCATCCGCGCCATCGCCGCGACAGAGGGCATGGATATCGGCGTGCTTGCCTGGGCGCTTTCACTCGGCACGGACCTCGGCGGCAACGCGACACCCATCGGCGCGAGCGCCAACGTCGTCGGCACTTCGGCTTCGGCCAAGGGCGGCTATCCCATTGGCTGGGGCCGCTACTGCAAGTACTGCGTGCCTGCGACGATCATTGTCATGGCAGTCTCCACGGCCTACTTATTCCTGCGCTATCTGTAAACGGAAAAAGGAAAGGAGTGCGATCCCATGAAAAACCAGATCATCATCACCCTTGGCCGCGAGCACGGCAGCGGCGGCCATTACATTGCCGACATGATCGCGCAAGAGCTCGGTATCAAGCTCTATGACAAGGACTCCATCGAAAAGGAGATCGTTTCCGAAGGCTACAGCGGGGAAATGATCCGCAAGATGGACGAAAAGCCCGTCAACTTCTTTGCCTCGCGCCGCATCGGCAAGTATTCGAATTCTCTTGAGGTCAACGTGGCGGAAAAGACGTTCGCCATGCTGCGCGACAAGGCGGCAAACGGCGAGAGCTTCCTCATCATCGGCCGCTGCAGCGACCAGGTGCTCAAGGGCAACCCCAATATGCTGAGCATTTTCATCTGCGGCAACCAGCAAGCCAAGGTCGGCCGCGTGATGGAAAAGAAGGGGTTATCTGCCGAAGAAGCCATCGAGGAGATCAAAGAGGTCGACCGCTCCAGAAAGTCCTACCACAACTACTACTGCGAGACGAAGTGGGGCGACGCCCGCGGCTACGACATGACCGTCAAGAGCGATGTGCTCGGCTTCGAGGGCACGGCGAAAATGCTGATCGCCTATATCCGCAGCTTCATGGAGCAGGACTAAATAAAAATTTGCGGCCCGTGCCGCAAAAAACATTTGAAATGCTCGAAACAATTTGATAAAATCAATTCACAGCGTGTGGCGTTTCTGCGTAAATCCGGTTGCAGAAGCGCCGCACGCTTTTTTACGGCAAAAGGAGGGAGAAGACAACTTCATAGTCAAATCGTGCAGCAGAGATGCGTAAGTCCGGATTGATCCGGCAGAACGCATCTCTTATTTTTTGTGTTCAGGAGGAAGACCACCATGGAAAACACAAACCAGTTTTTGGGGACGGAGCGCGTGGGAAAGCTCATGCGGCGCTACGCCGTCCCGTGCATCATCTCGCTGCTCGTCGGCGCGCTCTATAACATCGTCGACCAGATCTTCATCGCCAACGCAAGCTACCTCGGTTCCTACGGCAACGCGGCAAACACCGTCGTCTTTCCGCTCACGGTCGTGGCGCTCGCCATCGCCGTGATGATCGGCGACGGCTGCTGCGCCTTCGTCAGCATTTCGCTCGGCAAGGGCGAAGTGGGAGAGGCAAGAAAGAGTGTCGGCAGCGCGGTCGTATTGTCGGTCGCGAGCAGCCTTGTGCTCACGGCGCTGTACCTCATCTTCGCCGACGCTATCATCTCGATGTTCGGCGGCACGGTGAACGAGGAGACCTTTCATTACGCGCAGGAGTATTTCTTCTATATCTCGCTTGGCATCCCATTTTATATGTTCGGTCAGGCGATGAACCCTGTCATCCGTGCCGACGGCAACCCGCGGTTCGCCATGATCTCCACGCTCGCGGGCGCGGTGCTCAACATCATTTTAGACCCCATCTTCATCTTTGAATGTAAGTGGGGCATGATGGGCGCGGCGGTCGCCACCGTGTTGGGCCAGATCGTCACAGCGGCGCTCGCGGTGTGGTACCTCTGCCGCATGAAGACCGTCAAGCCGGAAAAGGGAGACTTCCGCCTGCGCGCAAGCCTCTGTACCCGGATGCTGACGCTCGGCATCACGAGCTTTCTCTCGCAGATCAGCCTCGTCGCGGCGATGGCGGCCATCAACAACATGCTGCGCAAGTACGGCGCGCTGGATGAGATATTCTCGCAGGAGCAGTACGCGCAGATCCCGATGGCCGTCGTCGGCATTGTGATGAAGTTCTTCCAGATCGTCATTTCCATCGTCGTCGGCATGGCGGCGGGCTGCATTCCCGTCGTAGGTTACAACATGGGCGCGGGGAAAAAGACGCGCGTGCGTAAGCTCTTTACAAAGCTCCTGCTCTGCGAGGCGATCGTCGGCGCCGTCGCGCTCGTTCTGGCCGAGGGCTTCCCGCGTCAGCTTATCGCCGTCTTCGGCGCGGCGAACGAGAGCAGCTACTACACGGACTTTGCGATCAAGGCATTCCGCACGTATCTTTGCATGATGGTGCTCGCCTGCGTGAACAAGGCCTGCTTCATCTTTTTGCAGGCCGTGGGCAAGGCGTTCTCATCCACGATGCTCTCCATGGTGCGCGAGGTCGTGTTCGGCGTGGGCTTTGCACTGCTGCTGCCGCGCTTTTTCGGCCTTGACGGCGTGCTGTACTCCATGCCGGTGTCGGATGTGTTGACTTTCGTCATCGCGGCGGGTATGATTGTAAAAACGTATCGGGAACTCAATACGGAAGGAGCAACTGTATTATGAATCATATTATCACCATCAGCCGTGAATTCGGCAGCGGCGGCCGCACGGTCGGCAAAAAGGTTGCAGAGCAGCTCGGCATCCCCTGCTATGACTCAGAGCTCATCCAGAAGATCGCCGAGGAGAGCGGCTTTGCAGAAAATTATGTCAAGGAGGCGGGCGAGTACACACCCGGCGGCTTTCTGTCCTCAGCGCTCTCGAACCGCGCGTTCGGCCCGACGAACGAGGACATCCTATGGGAAATTCAGTGCCGCGTCATCAGCGAGCTTGCCGAAAAGGGCCCCTGTGTCATCGTCGGCCGCTGCGCGGACTACATTTTGCAGGACAAGGCCAAGTGCCTCAAGGTCTTTATCCACGCGGATATGGCGTTCCGCGCCAAGCGCATCGTCGAGGTCTACGGCGAGCGCGAGCAGTCGCCCGAGCAGCGCCTGCGCGACAAGGACAAGCGCCGCGCGGCCTATCACCGCTTCTACACGAATATGAAGTGGGGCTACGCGCAGAATTACCACATCACGCTCGACAGCGGCGAGCTCGGCATCGACAAGTGCGCCGACATCATCGCTGACCTCTACAAGAGCAGGGCGTAAATGGTCAAAAAGAGAAGGAGAGAAGCCGCGGCTTCTCTCCTTTTTTATTCCTCTTTTGCAAGACCCGGGATGTTCACGCCGATGCCGTTGACCTCCACGCCGTCGTCGGCGGGGATGAGGAGGTATTTGCGGCCATTGATGACGCGCGCTTCGATCATATAGCTGTTCTCCGGTGCAATGGAAATTTTGACCTCGGGGGTCGTGATCTCAAACTTCTTGCTCTCGATGATGTTGTTCGGGTTCAGCGCGGCGTTCTCGCCGTACTGCTCATCGCACTCGCGCTGGAACGCTGCGATCTGCTCGTCGTTCACGCCGCTGTTGGCGAGGATGCCGCCGACGTCGCCCGCCGTCATTTCAAGCGGCTCGGGGTCTTTGCTCTCCTTGTGATCTTCGATGCGCGCTCTGATCTGCTCGTGCACGGACTGGACGACATCGTAGCTGCAATCCTTGTCGAGCGCGTCGGCAAGCGCCGAGCCAAAGGCGTTTTTCTGCTCCTCGGCAGACATCGGCGGGTCGACGTGGAACAGCGCGTCGATGACCTCTTGATGGATCTCCGCGGCGTTTTTCGAGTAGAACAGCACATTGTAAATGTTCGCCGTGCGGTTGTCGAACGCGGGGTAGAGGAAGCCGAGCTCGGGCGAGGTCGCGATGTAGCCGGTGGAGCTTGAGTGAAACTCGCTCTGGTCAAGGTCGTAGCGCAGTTCGAGCGTCGGGGCCTTGACGGGGCAGATGGAGCAGACAAAGTACTTGAAGACCTCACTCGACGCGTCGGCCTGAATCTCGTCATCCTTGCTGCGGTGCGGCACGTCGTAGGCGTCGGCGGCGAGGAGGATGAGATAGTTTGTCTCGCCCATGTCGATGCAGTCGATGATTTGGCGGCAGAGCGTTTCGCGCGAGGCGGGGTCCTTGAGCTCTGTTTGGCGAAGAGTCTGCAAGAGGCGGTGCTCATCGCTGTCGGCGACCTGCTGCGTGGAGAACACCACGTCGATGAGGTTCTTGCCAAGCGTGCCGGAGAGGGACTTTTTGAGAAGGCCCAGGTACATCTCCTGCTCCTCCTGCCGCATGAGGCCCATCGAGGTATCGACCCACGCAATGATCTCACGGTTGGAGTTCACATAGCAGCCGTACACGCGGCTGAAATTATTCTTATCGAGCCGGAAGCGCCGGCGCAGTTCATTGAGTTCTTTCTGATTCATGGCTCGTCCTTTCCTTTGTTCATGTCACAAGGCCGATTTTACCACGCCCGCACCGCTGCGGCAAGGGGAGAAACGGCGCATTGTGCGACGAAAATGCGCAAAATGCAGGAAAAGATGCAAAATGGGTGCGAACGACAAAATGTGCGCGATGTGTGGACAATATAGACGATATCCCTGTAAATCATAGAGAAATTCAATGAATCTGTCCATATTTTACGGCTTCTTAACGCCGCATTTGACGCTGCTTTTTGTGAAAACGGCTATGGAAACGGAATCGAATCAAACATTTCACGTTAAAAATGAAAGATATATTGCATTTTGCCTGAGCTGCGCAGGAATTCTTCCGTTTCCTTGGTGATTCTGACTGTTGAAAAAAGAAAAAAAGAAGTTAGAATAGAGCCTCGCGAAATGAAACGGAAGAATTTGGATAGAGATCAGAGAGTTTGGGAGGAGATCAATATGTCGTATCACTTTTTAATGGATCTTGCGCTGATCCTGCTGAGCACGAAGATTCTGGGCCTCATTGCGCAGAAGTTTCAGATGCCGCAGGTCGTGGGCGCGCTGATCGCGGGCCTTTTGCTCAGCCCCGCGGGCCTTGGCCTTCTTTCGGAAACGGAATTCACCAAGCAGCTCAGCGAGCTTGGTGTCATCGTGCTGATGTTCTCCGCCGGTATGGGCACGGATGTCAACGAGCTCAAGCACAGCGGCAAGGCGGGCTTCATGGTCGCGGTCCTCGGCGTGATCGTGCCGTTCCTGATGGGCACGGCGCTTGCATGGGGCGCAGATGAGCTGGGACTCATCGAGAGCACCGGCTTTATCGAAAACATCTTCATCGGCACCATCCTGACGGCCACGTCCGTGAGCATTACAGTCGAAACGCTCAAGGAGATGAAAAAGCTCGAGACCAAGGTGGGCAACACGATTCTGGCCGCCGCGCTCATCGACGATGTGCTCGGCCTGATCGCCCTGACGCTCGTTTGCAGCCTTGCCGGCGGTGACGAGAGCATCGGCATGGTGCTCCTCAAGATCGTGGGCTTTTTCGTCTTTGCCTTCGTGGTCGGCTTTGGCGCGAACCGCATCTTCTGCTGGATGCTCAAGCGTCAGCACGGTTGGGCCAGCCACAGAAACTCCGTGTTCGCCTTTGTCCTGTGCCTTGTGATGGCCTACTGCGCCGAGAAGTTCTTCGGCGTCGCTGATATCACGGGCGCTTACGCCGCGGGCCTTGCCGTCGCGTGCACGCCCAAGGGCACCTACATCCAGACGAAGTACAACCCCCTCGGGTATCTTCTGCTCACGCCGGTGTTCTTCGCGAGCATCGGTATCAATGTGCAGATCACGGGTCTGACGGGCGGCATGGTCGTCTTCTCGATTTTGCTGCTGCTTGTTTCGATCATCTCGAAGCTCATCGGCTGCGGCCTTGGCGCCAAGGCGTGCCAGTTCACCACGCGCGAGAGCATCCAGGTCGGCGTGGGCATGGCCTGCCGCGGCGAAGTCGCGCTGATCGTCGCCAACCGCGGCCTTTCGATGGGTGTGCTGTCGCCCGCGATGATGACGCCGGTCGTCATCACGGTCGTATGCGGCACGATCCTGACGCCGATTCTGCTTAAGCTGTCCTTCCGCGGCCATCAGGAGACGGAGCTGGTGCAGAACAACATCGCCGACCGCATGGCCAAGCACCGGCAGCTCGATATCATCACGCAGCAGCTTTTGCAGCAGGATGAACAGCTGATGAAAAAGAACTGAGCGCAGCGCAATGAAATAAAAAGAGCTTTCTCCTGAAAATCGGAGAAAGCTCTTTTTTGATTTTAGGACGCTGCCTTTTCCTGCGCGGTGCACTCGCGCAGGATGCGACAGAGCGCGTTCACATCCTCTTCCCGCGTCGCCCAGCTTGTGGCAAAGCGGATGATGCTGTGCGTCTCGTCATATTGCTCCCAGACGGAGAAGTCCACGCGCTCGGCGAGCTCTTTGCGCTGCTGCTCACTGACGATGCAGAAGCTCTGGTTCGTCGGGGAGGGGAAACAGGGCAAATAGCCGTTTTCCGCCATCGCGCGCCGGATAGTGTCGGCGTAGCGAACGGCGTCTGCGCCGATGCGCTCGTAGAGCCCATCGGTAAAAAGCGTGTCGAACTGGATGCCGAGCAGCCGTCCCTTGGCGAGCAGCGCGCCGTGCTGCTTGATGATGGTGAAAAAGTGTGGAATGAGCCCCGGCTGGGGAATGACGACCGCCTCGCCGAGCAGCGCGCCGCATTTCGTGCCGCCGATGTAGAAAATGTCGCACAGCGCGGCAAGGTCGCGCAGTGTCACGTCGTTTTCAGGACAGGCGAGCGCGTAGGCAAGGCGCGCGCCGTCGATATAGAGCGGCAGGCGCTTTTCGCGGCAGAGCGCGCTGATGGCCGTGAGCTCCTTTTTGGAATAGAGCGTGCCGTACTCCGTCGGCTGGGAGAGGTAGACCATCCCGGGCATGACCGTGTGGTCGCGGTTCGCGTCGTCCTCGTACTGATCAAGCAGTACGCGGATTTGGGATGCGGTGATCTTGCCGTTCTCCTGCGGCAGCGTGAGCACCTTGTGCCCGCCGAACTCGATGGCGCCGGCCTCGTGCACGCTGATGTGCCCCGTGTCCGCGGCGATCACACCCTCGTAAGAGCGCAGCAGCGCGTCGATGACGGTCGCGTTCGTCTGTGTGCCGCCGACAAGGAAGTGAATCTCCGCGTTCGGCGCGCCGCAAGCGGCGCGGATCTTCTCGCGCGCGGATTCGCAGTATTCATCCGTGCCGTAACCGGCGGTCTGCGCAAAATTCGTTTCGCACAGGCGCTGCAGGATGGCGGGATGCGCGCCCTCAAGATAGTCGCAGGAAAAAGAAAGACGATGCTCCATGAAAAAAGACCTCGTTTCAAAAACAGGATTGACGGTTTCTGACTGCTATTGTAGAATAAGAGAAAACATGACGCAAACGGTTATTTGAAATGAAAAGCATGATATAAAATCATGGATAGGAGGGTGTATGGAAGCGGTCAAATGCGAGGCGTTCCTTGCCGCGGCAGAGCTCGGCAGCCTGACGGCCACGGCGGAGCTTTTGGGCTACACGCAGTCGGGCGTGACGCGCATGATCGGCACGCTGGAAGAAGAGCTCGGCTTTCCGCTGTTTCTTCGCAGCAAAAAGGGCGTGCAGCTCACGGAAAACGGAAAGCTCATGCTGCCGCTGCTGCGCGAGGTCGTGCGCGCGCACCACAACGCCGAGCAGCTCAGCGCGGAGATCGGCGGCGTGTCAAAGGGCTCGCTGACGATCGGCTGCTATTACAGCATTTCGGCCCTGTGGATGCCAGAGATCCTGACGGCGTTCCGCGCCCGCTATCCGGGCGTGACCGTGCGAATGCAGGAGGGCGGCAACCTCGAGATGGCGCGCTGGCTGAACGAGCGCTCGGTCGACTGCTGTTTCGGCGCGCAGATGCACGGCGACAAGTACGACTGGCTGCCTGTCTTTCGTGACGAGCTCGTCGCGTGGCTGCCGCGCGGACACGAGCTGGCAGAGGCGGATGCCTTTCCGCTTATGCGCTTGCAGAACGAGCCGTTCATCCACACCTCGCCCAATCACGACACCGATCAGGACCGCCTGCTCGAGCAGCACGACCTGCACCCGCAGACCTGCTTTACGACGCGCGACGGCTTCACGACCTACAACATGGTCGAGGCGGGGCTCGGCGTCAGCTTCAACCAGCGGCTCATCTCGCGCAAGTGGAGCGGCACGGTGGCGGAGGTCCCGTTCGACCCGCCGCAGTTCGTCACGCTCGGCATCTCGGTCCCGTCGCTCAGGGAGGCCTCGCCCGCAGCGAAAAAGTTTATCGCCTGCGCCATCGAGACCGTCACGGGCGGGGAGAAAAGCCTTTGATAAGAAAAACGCTTCGCAGAAGTTCTGCGAAGCGTTTTTTTGCCCAAAAGCCGTTTATTTGAGCTCGGCGGTGAAGGCGATCTTCCCGTCGCCCACGATGGCGCGGATGGAGCCGTGGTGCCCCTCGGCGATCGAGCGCGCGATGGAAAGGCCGATGCCAAAGCCGCTGCCCGACGAGCGGGATTGATCGGCACGGTAAAAGCGGTCGAAGAGCTTCTGCGCGTTTTCCGGAGCAACATCCTCGCAGGCGTTCGACGAGCGGAGGACGACACCGCGCTTCACCTTTTCGAGCGAGAATTCAATGGGGGAATCCGGCAGTGCATATTTGACCGCGTTGTCGAGCAGGATCGAGACGAGCTGGCGCACGGCGTATTCGTCGCCGCGATAGGTGAGGCCGTCCGTGATCGAAAGGCGCAGCTCGTGCCCCTTCGACGCGGCGAAGTCGACGAACGTTTCCGCCGTTTCGCGCACGGCGTCGCTCACGGGGAACTCCTCCATCCTGAGCGGCGAATCCTCCTCGTCCATGCGCGAGAGCGTGACGAGCGAGTTGACGAGCGAGGTGAGCTTTTCCGTCTGCGCCATCGCCTTGTCGATCCATTTCTGCTTGCCGGTCTCCATTTCGAGCACCTTGAGGCTCGTGGCAATGACGGTGATGGGCGTTTTCAGTTCGTGGCTCGCGTCGGTGATGAACTGCTTCTGCTGCTGCGCGCTGCGAACCACTGGGTCGATGGCCCGGCGCGAGAGCAGCACGACAAGCAAGAAGACGAGCAGGATGCACGCCGCGTCGGCGAGCAGCGACCACATGAGCACCACGCGCATCGCACGCAGCTCGTGGTAGCAGTCGAGGAAGATGGCGATATTCTCGCCGTCATCCGTCTGCGCGACGAAAAAGCGATAACTGTTGAAGTAGCCATAGCCTGCGCCGTGTGCGAGCGCGGCGGAGAGATATTCCTGCGTATCATCCTCCGTGACGGAGGCGATATTGTCGAGGTCTGCCTGTGTCAGCGTGCCGCTTGATGTGTAGTGCAGGACAAAAAAGCGCGTGGAGAACGGCGTTTCGGCGGTGAATGGCCCTTCGCGCCGCGCGATTTTGTCGTCGGGCGGGGCCTGCGGCGTCTGCGAATCGTCTGCGCCGTCGGGCGGCGCGGGGGCAGTGTCACCGCTGCCGCCGTCATTTTCCGGCGGCGTGGGTGCATCGGCGCTGTCCGAGCCGCTCGGCGGCAGGAAACGCGAGTGGGGGATGGTGCCCGCGTTCTCGTAGATGAGCGTCAGCGTTTGCTTCAGGTCGGAATCGGTCGAGACATAGTTCGCGACGTTCAGAATGATCGTCAGCAGCATCATCACCGCCGTGACGGAGAGCATCGCGATACGGATAAAGCGGTTTCGCAGGCGCTTGATCATACGCTCTCCTCCAACACGTAGCCGAGGCCGCGGTTTGCCTGCAGGGTGACGTGCGAGCCGATGGACTTGAGCTTTTTGCGAAGATTCGAGATGTTCACCCATACGACGTTGATCTCCGCCTCATTATCCCAGCCCCACACGCGCTCCATGATGCGCTCGGCGGAAAAGACCTGCCGCGGCGAGCGCATGAAAAGCTCCATGATCTGGAACTCACGCCCGCTCAGGCGGATGGGGTCCTTCCCGCAGCTCAAATTGCCGCTGCCGGGGTCGAGCGTCAGATCGCCGTAGGCGAGCACCGTCGGCTGGTAGGCCTCGCTGCGGCGCAGGATGGCGCGCACGCGGCTCAAGAGCTCGTCGGGGTCGAAGGGCTTGGGAAGATAGTCGTCCGCGCCGGCGTTGAAGCCCGTGATGCGGTCACTCTTCTGGCCCTTGGCCGTGAGCATCATGATGGGCGTTTTCACGCCCTCCTGCCGCAGCTTTTCGAGCACTTGAATACCGTCCATCTTGGGCATCATCACGTCTAAAATGACGGCGTCGTATGCGCCCGACGAGGCATATTCATAGGCGTCGAAGCCGTTGTGCACGGCGTCGACGGAGAAGTGATTTTTTTCAAAAAAGACCGTCAGCGCCTCGGCAAGATCGACCTCGTCCTCTGCGATCAGCAGCCGCATAAAAGGTCCCCCCTCTGATTTCTGGTGATACGTGTAGTATAAAGAGCGCGCGGGCAAAAATCAAGATGCCTCAGAGCGCGTCCTTCGTCGCCTCGCGCCCGCAGGTGATGTTGAGGTTGCCGTTGCGGCAGCGCAGTTCGTCCAAAAACGCCTTGGGCGCGTGGTCATCAGGGAGCGTGACGCGGTAGGTGAGCTCGTAGAGCGTGCCCATGTTGCTCGTTTTCACGCGCTCGAGCACGCAGGACTTGGTGTACTTTTCAAAGAGATCGTCGAACAATCCGTCGTAGTCAAGACTTTCGGGGATCGTGATCCTGAGCACGCGCTCGTGCTCGTCCGCGCCGCCGAAATTCACCGCCGTGAGCAGCAGCATCACCGCCGAGACGATGGCAAACGCCATGACGGCGAGCCATACATAGCCCATGCCGGTCGCAAGGCCGATGGCCATCGCGAGGAACAGCGCTCCAATCTCCTTCGCTGTGCCCGGCGCGGAGCGGAAGCGCACGAGCCCAAACGCACCCGCCACGGCGACGCCCGCGCCGAGGTTGCCGTTCACCAGCATGATGACAAGCTGCACCACGGCGGGCAAAATCGCGAGCGTGACAGCGAAGCTCTGCGTCGTACGCGAACGGTACATGGAAACGAGCGCCGTGCCGACGCCGAGCAGCAGCGACACCGCCGTACAGATGAGAAACGAGACGAGCGTCAATTCGCTTCCTAAGATCGAGTTAAGCACAGAAGGTATCCTCCTTTAAATTGGTCGTGTGGACGCCTGCGGACAACTCGTCACGGTAGCAGGCACCGTATTTGGAAAACGACGCGGGGAACGCCCCAACGTCGGAGAGTAGATGGCAGAGCCACAGCGGGCACGCGCCGGGAATCTTGACCTCCATCAGCACATCGCCGCAGGGCAGCGCGATGGGCGCGCCGTGGTTGCCGAGGCGGAGGTCGACATCCGTGTCGCGCCACCGTAAGTTCGTGTCGAACGTGATACGGAGCTGAGGATCGTCGATGCCCGCAAAGGCGAGCCGGTCGTAGCCGATGAAGACCTTGGGCACGGTGTGATAAAACGACTGAAAATAGCCGATCTCGCGTCCGATCTGGCCGAAGTTTTTACTCGGCAGCTCGCCGGAGAGAAACGGCTCCACGTTCTGGATGCCCGTTGTGATGCGGCGCTTATAGACGACGCCGTCGAACTTTTTCTTGAGCTCGACGAAGACCTTGCCGTCCTCCTGCGGCACGCCGTAGCTGCGCACGCGCAGCTTTTCCTTATAGATGGGCTTTTCGAGCGACGCGCAGATTAGGCGGAAATCGTCGGTATCATAATAAATGTTGCAGATGGTGTACTCGCCGTACGCGTCCTTTTTCATGTAGGGTGTCATCCGCTCCAATAAAAAATGCTGCTGGGAAAGGGTCAGGCAGTATTTCTTTTCATATCGTTCAAAACAGCATTGAATCGCCATGGTGTCGAACCTCCTTTGTGCGCTCAAGTATGAACGCGCAACCTAAAAGAAACCTAAAGGTAAAATCTTTATTTTCTTTAGGTAACCTTTAGGCAAAGCGGGTATGCTGTCGCCAGGCTCAAAGGAGCGGGCGCAGAGAGTGAAAAAGCTCGCGCCTGCCCCGGGGGGACCATGCGAGATCATTGATTGAGGAGATATTATGATGAAAAAACTACTGCCTTTCCTGTGCGCGTCGGCGCTGGCGCTGTCGCTCACGGCCTGCGCCGGTACGATAAATAATAGTACGGCGGACACGGCAAGCAATGTGACCTTTACCTTTACCGGCAGCGGCGTGACCGCTGCGGGCGAGACGGACACGGGCTACGAGATCGACGGCACAGCGCTCACGATCACGTCGAGTGGTACCTACACCGTCTCCGGCAGCTGCGCGGACGGCTCCATCAAGGTGAAAAAGGGTACGACCGGCGTGACGCTGGTGCTGGACGGCCTGACACTTATGAGTGAGAACACCGCCGCCATCACCTGCGGCAAGTCGAGCGAGGTGACCATCCTTGTTTCCAACGGTACGGAAAATTCCCTGAGCGATACCGAGCAGAACAATGACGACAACTACCCCGAAAACGAAAATGCCGAAAACGCCGTCATTAAGTGTAAGGATGGCTCGCTTGTCACCCTCTGCGGCGATGGAGAGTTGACCATCACGGCCAACGGCAAAAACGGCATCAAATCCGGCGCGACGACGGATGAGGACGGCGAAGCGTCGCTGACCATCCGCGATTTGGCGCTGAATATCGATGCACCCGTCAACGACGCCATCAACGCCGAGCAGCTTTTGAATGTCGAGAGCGGCACGCTGACCATCGACGCCGCGGATGACGCCATTCACTGCGACTTGGTGCTGAACATCGGTGTGGACGGCACGGACGGCCCCACGATCGACATCACGAATTGCTGCGAGGGCCTTGAGGGCGCGGAGCTGAACGTTTGCTCCGGTGATATTACGATCAACGCCTCGGACGACTGCCTGAATGCGGCAAATTCCGACCTGACGGACTATGACTTCACGATGACGATCTCCGGCGGCACGATCGACGCCTATACCTCCGGCGGAGACGGCTTTGACTCCAACGGCGACCTGACCATCACAGGCGGCACAGTGATCGTGTGGACGGACAACACAGCGGACAACGAGCCGCTGGACGCCGACGGCACTATCACCGTCTCGGGCGGCACGGTGCTCGCCGCGGGCGGCAGCAGCGGCATGGGCATGAACCTGAAGGCCGCGCAGCCCTGCGTCATTTACGGCTCGACGGGCTTTGGCGGCATGCCGGGCAGTACGCAGAGCAGCCTGATCGCCGCGGACGCGGATTTCACGATTGAAGACGCCGACGGCAATGCCGTGTACAGCGGCACAACCAGATGCGGTGCGAACTTCATCCTCTTCTCATCTGCCGATGTGGTGGCGGACAGTGCCTATACCCTCAAGGCGGGTGACAGCTCCACCGAAGGGACCGCGCAGAGCGGGACGGTTTCCACCGGCATGGGCATGGGCGGCGGCTTCCCCGGCGGCGGACAGAAGCCAGACGGTGAACCGCCCGAGGGCTTTGACGGTCAGATGCCAAACGGCGAGAAGCCAGAGCTTCCCGACGGGGAAGTGCCCGAAATGCCCAGCGGCGAGCGCCCCACACCGCCCAGCGGGCAGGGAAGCCCCACTGACGGCAGCGCCCCAGCGGGCGACAGTACCTCCGATACCACTCCAACTGCCTAATGGCAGAGATAAAGAAAAGCAGACGGTTCACGCAGGCCGTCTGCTTTTTGCTGTCTGTTCGGTTTTACATCGTCTCAAAACCGACGATCACGCCGCCGCGCTCGGCATAGTAGCTGCAAAGGCCACGGCAGGGACGGATCTCAATGTCTGCTTCAGGAAAGTGCCCGCGCAGCGAAGCGGCGAGCGCCCCAGCCGCCTCTGGATTTTCGGCGTGGTGGATGCGCACCTTGCCGCCGTGGTAGTCAGCTTCCAGAAGCTTCTGTACCATCGCCGCGCACGTCTTTTTTTCGCCGCGGCATTTTTCAACGGGCTGGATCGTGCCCTCAAGACTTGCGGTGGCGAGGATGTGAATGCCGAGAATGCCGATGGCGCCCGCGGCGATTTTGCTGACGCGGCCGTTTTGCGCCAGATTGTGCAGGGACTTAAGACTGAAGAAGAGGTGCGTGGTGGCAAGATATTCCTGCGCCTTTTCGCAGATCACATCGAAGGGGAGGCCCTTGGCGTGCAGCTCTGCGAGCTTCTCTGCGAGCAACTGCATCTCCGGTCCCGTGCTCAGCGTGTCAAAGATGTGAATTTTGACCTCGGGATGCGACTGGAGATACACGTCGCGCGCGGCCATGGCCGAGGCACAGGTGCCGGACAGGCTGCTTGTGATGGTAATGACGAAAATCTCATCCGCGCCCTCGAACGCCTTGAGCCAGCCGTCGAGGCTGGGGCAGGCCGTGCCGGATTTGCCGTTGTGGGCCGCGAGATAGTCGAGCAGCTCGTGCGTGTCGAGCGTTTCATCGTCCACGAAGTCGCGCTCGCCGGCGCGGATGGTCATGGGCACGCTCTGATAGGTTACGCCCTCCAGCATCGTGAGGTTGGCAGAGGAGTCGGCGATCAGTTTCATCATGGGGAAGCCTCCAAAAAAATAATCGGTTATTCGAAAACCTGTTGTCAGGTGAAATTATCTTTGACTACAATACAACGATTTTCAATAACTGTCAATCGGTTTTTGAAAAACTTATTGACATTTTTTTAACCAAAGTTTAAGATGATGAAAACGCAGTTTGAACGGAGGAGCAGCTATGGACGAAAATATGCGCAGCCGTCTGGCGGAGTCTGTCCGAAGCTTTCATATCCCGCGGCTCGGGGAGATCCCCGACGTGGGGCTGTATCTCGAACAGGTGACGCGTTATGTCAATCAATCCATCACGGGATGCGGGCTCAGTCCCATCACGGCCTCGATGGTCAGCAATTATGTTAAGCAGAAGATCATCCCCGGGCCAGAGAAAAAGGCCTATGGCGCGGAGAGCATTGCATACCTCATCTTTGTCTCGGGCATCAAGAGCGGCGTCGCGATGGACGACATCCGCGCGCTGATCGGCATTCAGCACGAGACCTACGATCTGCCGACCGCTTATCACTACTTCTGCGAGGAATTTGAAAATCTCATCCGCTATGTCTTCGGCGCGAGCGACCATCTTGCAAGCGTCGGACAGGACGAGTCGGATGAAAAGGAACTGCTGCGCTCGGCACTTTTAAGCGTGACGCACAAGCTCTATCTCGACGCCTATCTGCGGCTGCTGAGGCAAGACGCGGAGCGCGCACAAAAGGAAACAGAGGAAGCGCAATGACCGTTGAACAGTTTGTCATGGCCTACGGCGCGGAGCAGGACCGTCTGCGCTCCCTGCTGCCGGAGGGCTTTGCCTCGCTGCGGCCGGTGCTGCGCATCAACGCGGAGGTGCGCGACGGCAAAACGGGGGCTCTCGAGTTCAACACCGCCGCGGAAAAAGCCGACAATCGCGGCTGGGTCAACATCGGCCGCTGGGACGATGTTCCCTTTACGAAGGACGGCAAAAAGACGACCTTCACACTGCCGGAGCTGACGATCTCGTTCACCGGCGTCGGCATCGAGGGCGGCTGCCCTGCGGAAAAGGACAACGTAGGCTGCTGTTACTTGAAAGACGGTACGTTTACGCTCGTGCCCGCGGAGAAGATCACAGCAAACAAGGAATTCTGCGACTGTGAATTCGCCTGGCGCTTTGCAGGCGGCGCGCACGGTGTCAGCCTTGGCAAAACGCTGCCCGCCATCCCCGAAGAGGAGACGACGCACTATGAAAAGGCGGCTTTCACGGTCGAAAATGCCGCCGTCATCCCCTGCATGCAGGTGTTGAGGGCCTATCAGGTGACGTTCGAGCGCTGATTTTTGAAAAAGGGCTTGCATTTTTGCCCGCGCTTTGCTATACTGCGCAATCGGGAATGAGGTTCTCCCACGGCACTGCCGAAACCGCTTTTTTGAGCTGATGACTTCTGTGATTTTGAACGGTCACAGGGGGTATCAGCTTTTTTTGTGTCCGGAGGAGAAAATTTATGTTAACTTCACTCGCACTCGTCTTTTTGGTTGGCCTTGCGCTGGCCGCGCTGTGTCAGAAGCTGAAGCTGCCGCGCATCATCGGCATGCTGGCGACGGGCATCCTGCTGGGGCCGTGCGTGCTCAACGTGCTGGACGGCTCGATTTTGTCGATCTCAGCCGACCTGCGCAAGCTCGCGCTCGTTATTATCCTGCTCAAGGCGGGACTGTCGCTCGATTTGGGCGACCTCAAAAAGGTCGGCCGTCCGGCGATCCTGATGTCGTGCCTGCCCGCAACGTGCGAGATCATCGGCTATGTGCTGCTCGCGCCGTGCTTCCTTGGCGTCACGCGCGTGGAGGCGGCTGTCATGGGCGCGGTGCTCGCGGCGGTGTCGCCCGCGGTCGTCGTGCCGCGCATGGTGCAGCTGATGGAAAGCGGCCGCGGAACGGACAAGAGCATCCCGCAGATGATCCTGGCCGGCGCATCGTGCGACGATATCTTCGTCATTGTGCTGTTTACAACGTTTCTGCACACGGCGCAGGGCGGCAGCGCCAACGCCGCGGACTTTTTGAGCATCCCTGCGTCGATCGTGCTCGGCGTTGCGCTGGGTGCGCTTGTCGGGTGGTTGCTCAGCCGCTTTTTCGAGACTGCCTATGCCCGATCGCACTGCATCCGCAACAGCATGAAGGTCATCATCGTGCTGGGGGTCTCGCTGCTGCTCGTCGCGGCGGAGGGCTGGCTCGAGGGCATCGTGCCCGTGTCGGGCCTGCTCGCGGTCGTCAGCATGGCGTGCTTACTTAAGATGAAGTGCACGCCGTTCGTTGCCACGCGGCTCTCTGAAAAATTCGGCAAGCTCTGGCTGGCGGCAGAGGTCATTTTGTTCGTCCTCGTCGGAGCGGCGGTCGATATCCGCTATATGGCGGGCGTGGGCCTTGCGGCGGTCGGCATGATCTTCTCGGCGCTCGTTTTCCGCGCCGTGGGTGTGTGCCTTTGCCTTGTCAGAACGCCGCTCACGGCGAAAGAGAGGCTTTACTGCGTGTTTGCCTATCTTCCCAAGGCGACGGTGCAGGCGGCCATCGGCTCGGTGCCGCTTGCGGCGGGGCTGCCCTGCGGCAGCATCGTGCTGTCAGTCGCGGTGCTCGGCATCGTCATCACCGCGCCGCTCGGGGCGTTTTTGATGGACACGAGCGCGCCGAAGCTGCTGAGTAAAGCGGAGGAATAAAGAAAAGGACTTGGACGCTTTCGTCCAAGTCCTTTTCTGCTTTTATCAAGTGCTCACACGTCGAGCGCCATATTTGTGCGCTCCATTACCACCACAAGGATGGGAATGAGGATGAGCTGCAAGATGATGCCGGGGATGGCCGTCGTCACCGCGCCGGAGAGAAAGAGGGCGAGGCTGAACTCCGTGCCCTGAAGGCCCGCGAGCAGGAACTTCACAAGGCCCCACACAAGGCGGCCCGCGACCATCGCGGAGATGAGCGAGGCATAGATGCGCCAGCCTGTTTTCGGCAGCTTGCGGTACAGAAGACCGGCGATGGCGCCGTAGGTCGCCATTTCAAACGCCATGGGAATAGCGATCCAGATCGGCGGCATGCCGGACATCGAGCGCAGCAGCGGGGGGATAAAGCCGACCGCGAGTCCCCACGGCCAGCCGCACATGAAGCCGCACAGCAGCGCGGGCAGGTGCATGGGACAGAGCATGGAGCCGATCTCGGGAATCTGGCCGGTCAAAAACGGCAGGACCATCGCAAGGGCGAGGTAGAGTGCGGAATAGGTGAGCTTTCTCACCGGGGAAGCGGTACGGGCAGTTGCAGTGGCAGCGTTGTTCATGGTTTGTTCTCCATTCCTTCGAGCAGCAAACGGATGTGCGCCATGGCGTCGTCCAGAATGGCGGAGGACTTTTTGTCCACGCCCGCGACATACGTGCTGCATAGATTCATCGGGATGAGCACACGGTAGGCATTGCTTGACGCGACGGCGTTTGCCATGGCGGGGGAGATCTCGCCCATCAGCGCATCGGCGATCGCGATGCCGATGGGGCCGACGATGATCTGCGCGCTGCGGCAGGCCACGATGACGGGGTTTTCGCCCGTGGCCACGCGGTCAGCGCCCGCGCGGCGCATCACGTCGGAAGCGGCGCTGTTCGTACCGACCGCCATGATCTCGAGGTGCGGGAAGAACTTTTTGATGTTCTCGACCAAAGTTTTGCCGAGCTTTCCGCCCTGGCCGTCGATGACAAGGATCGTCACGGTGTTCTCATCCTCTCTTGCGTCTTGTTTTCTGCGCGAAAACCCTTGAAAAGACAAAGAAAAGGCATCAATATTCCCCTTGCAGGGAGATTGATACCTTGGTGACACCTCGTTTGCTTTCAGGAAACGCGCGGAAGAAAAGTCAGCTTGTGCCAACGCTGCCGGCTTGTGCCGACGCGGGAATTTTATCAAAAAAGCGCAGGGCTGTCAATCCCTTGCCCCTTGCGAAAGGGGCGAAAAAGCGCTATGATAAACGAAACTTTTTGGTAAAGGAATCCCGCCGCTATGACGAATTTTACCGATATTCGCGACTTTCTGCGCGTCCACTGCGCGCGCTATCCAGAGCTGGCGCTTCAGGACGTCTTTAAGGCGCTCTATCAGAGCGCCTTTGGCTGCGAGCATCTGATCGCCGACCCGTCCGCCGCCGCAGACTACATCCGCGCCGAAGCGGCGCGAAGCGGTGACCGTATCTTCGAGCTCGTCGAGCTGCTCGGCGGCGACTACTGCCGTGTGCACCTCGGCATTTTGCAGGACGGCTTGAGCGCGGAGACGTTTGCGCGGCTCTTCGCCCTCTCTGCGCGGCACGAGGAGTGCGGGCGCGAAAAGCTCGAAGCGATGCTCACCGCCTTGCAGACAATGGCCGACGCGGGCGAGCTGCCGTTTTCTGCGCAGGAGACGGCGGAAGCTGTTGAGAGATGGCGCAAGGACGGCTTTCTGCCGCTGCACCACTCCGAGATATTTCGGCAGAATTACGCGCCCGCGTACCGCGTCCTGCGGCGCGACTTCGCCCGCGCGCTGCCGCTGTTTGCGCGCATCGACCGCCTGACGGCGGAAAGAAGCCGCGTGCTCGTCGCCATCGAGGGCGGCAGCGCCAGCGGCAAGACGACGCTCGGCGAGCTGCTGCAAAATGTTTACGGCTGTCCTGTCTTCCACATGGACGACTTTTTCCTCCGCCCTGAGCAGCGCACAGAGGCGCGCTTCGCGCAGCCCGGCGGCAACGTCGACCGCGAGCGCTTTTTGGAAGAGGTGCTGATCCCTCTGCGCGAGGGAAGACCCGTCGACTACCGCCGCTTCGACTGCGCGACGTTTACCATCGCCCCGCCGCAGCGGATTAAGGCGGGAACACTCAACATTGTCGAGGGCGCGTACTCCATGCACCCCGACCTTGCGCCGTACTACGATCTATCCGTTTTTCTGCCGATTTCGGCAGAAAAACAGCGCGAGCGCATCCTCAAACGGAATGCGCCCGCGCATGCAAAGCAGTTTTTCGACCGCTGGATCCCTTTCGAGCAGCGCTATTTCGACGCGCTCGATGTGCGGAACCGCTGCGATCTCATCCTTTCGGCGGACGGTTAAATGAGCGTGCCGCTCGGCGCGATGCCGAGCACATATTCGACCGCAATCGCCACAAGAACGACCAGCAGCGAAATGATGAAGCCGTGAAGCATCGGCTTTGCGCCAGACTTGCACAGCGCCGCGAAGTTCGTATTGAGGCCGATGGCGGCGAGCGCCGCGACCATCAGGAACTTGCTGATACTCTTGAGCGTCGTAGCGAGGCCCGCGGGAATGACGCCGACGCTGCACAGAATGGACATTGCAAGGAAACCGAGGATGAACCACGGGAACACCGACTTCATATTGACCTTGACACCATGGTCGCCGCTTTGCGCGGCGGCCTTTTTCTTGAGGTGCACGCTGATGGCGGCGAAGACCAGCACCGTCGGGATGATGGCGAGTGTGCGCGTCAGCTTGACCATCGTGGCAAAGTCGCCTGCGGCCTCGCTGAAGGCGTAGCCCGTGGCGACGACGCTCGAGGTGTCGTTGACCGCCGTGCCGGCCCACAGGCCGAACGCCGCGTCGGAAAGGCTCATCGCGCGGCCGAGCAGCGGGAACACGACGACCATGATCGTGTCAAAGAGGAACGTTGCCGACATGCCGTAGGCGATGTCCATGTCCGTTGCCTCGATGACCGGCGCGATGGCGGCGATGGCGCTGCCGCCGCAGATGCCCGTGCCCGCGTTGATGAGGCTGCTCGTCTTCCAGTCAAGCCCCAGCGCCTTGCCGATCACATAGCCGAGGCCGAAGCACGTCGCCAGTGTGAAGAGCATGACGGTGAGCGAGAACTTACCGACCGTCAGCACGGTCGTGATGTTCAGGCTGGCACCGAGCAGGATGATGGCGAATTTCAGAATTTTCTTCGAGGTGAATTTGATGCCGGGCTTCGTCTTGTCATTCGGCGCGTAAAAGCGGTTCACGATCATGCCGATGAACATCGCGATGACCGACGCGCCGATCAGGTGCAGCCCCACGGATTCCTCCAGCTGCTCTAAAAACTTGGCCACCACGGCGATGACGAGCGCGATGGCGCAGCCGGGCAGCATTTTCTTTACGGATTCGATAAATTTCATGTGCTTTTTCTCTCCTCCAATGCGTGTTGCGGGTGTATTATATCACCGACCTATGATATAATAAAATTATAAATAAGAATATGTCGATTCCTGTTTGTTATCGACAAAGGAGAGAGAACATGGACCAGCGGCTTGAGACCTTTTTGACCGTGTGCGCCACGATGAACTACCGCAAGGCGGCGGAGCAGCTGCATTTGACGCAGCCCGCTGTGACGAAACAAATTCAGGCGCTCGAAGCGCTGTACGGCGTGCGCCTTTTTACCTACGACAGCCGAAAGCTCAGAAAAACGCCGCAGGGCGAAACGCTTGAGATATATGCCATCAGCCAGCGCTATCAGGACGAGGAGCTGCGCCGTGCGCTCAAACGGCAGGAGAAGACGAGCCTTCGCATCGGCGCGACGAAGTCCATCGGCGACTATATCCTGCTGCCGCAGATCATCCGCTTTTTGAAAGAACCGGACAACGAGCTCTTTTTTACCGTCGACAATACGGCACACCTGCTCGCCCAGCTCGAGGGCGGTGAGCTTGACTTCGTCGTGCTCGAGGGCATTTTCGACAAGAGCCGGTACGAGAGCTTTCTGCTGCGCAACGAGCCCTACATCGGCATCTGCGCGAAAGATCACCCGTTTTCGGGTTGTGAGGTGCCGATGGATGAGCTCTTTTCCGAGCGGCTCATCCTGCGCGAGCCTGGCTCCGGTACGCGAAAGATTTTAGAGCGAGAGCTCATGCAGTGCGGCTACACGGTCGAGGCGTTTCGCGCGAATGTCTGCATCAGCAGCTTCAAGCTCATCCGGCATCTGGTGAGCGAGGGCTGCGGCGTGAGCTTCCTCTACGAGGCCGTCGTCAAGAATGATGCGCAGTTCGGGCATTTTTCCTGCCCGCCGCTCACGGGCGTGCACGAGCTGAACGTCGTGTGCCTCAAAAACACCAATGTGCCCGCGCTTGCGCGGCGGTTCCTTGATCTGTAAATTTGGGCAATTCTGCCGATCTGCGCAAAAATGCGGGGAATTGAGCGATATGACTGCGGTTTATGGAATCAGTCAATGGAAAAATCCAACATTTTCCTGTAAAATAGAGCTTGGATAAGATAGGTGATGATCGCCGCACGATATTTTTGCTGCGCGGCGGCAAGCACGCGGTACGCCGCGAAAAGGGAGAGCAGGAACATGAGCGATATCAACGGCAGCAAGCCCACGAATTTCCCTCTCGACGAGAGTAAACTGGATTTCAAAATACCCCGCACGGACGCTCCGCGCGAAAACGTCCTCAAGCTCGGCAGTATGATCACGAACCGCATCGGCCTCAAGGCCACGGCGGACGACCCCGAGTACTGGGGCCTTGCCGGCGTGATGACCGACGAGATGGTCGACGTCGCGCTCAAGATGGGCGTGCGCAAGCCCAAGACGACCGAGCAGTTGATGAAGCTCACCAAAATGGAGCGCGAGCCGCTCGAAAAGCTCCTCACGGAGATGGCGTGGACAGGCATCATCGAGTACAACTGGGAGAACCTGGACGGCAAGAACCCCAAGCATGAAAAGCGCTGGGTGCTGCCGCTGTTCGTCCCCGGCAGCGCGGAATTTCTGAACATGCGCAAAAGCCAGATCGACGAGCATCCCGAGGTCGCGGCGTTCTTTGAGCGCATGACGATGCTCCCGCTCGAAAAGATCACGCCCATGGTGCCGCCGGGAGGCGCAGGCATCGGCATGCACGTCATCCCTGTGGAAAAGGCCATCGAGACAGAGAACGAGTCCGTTGACTTAGAGCACATCTCCTACTGGCTCAGCAAGTACGAGGGCAAGTACGCCAAGAGCATGTGCTCCTGCCGCGCTAGCCGCGCCAAGCTCGGCGAGGGCTGCGGCGATGACGCCGAAAGCTGGTGCATCGGTGTGGGCGACATGGCCGACTACATCGTCGAAACACAGCGCGGCGAATACATCACGAAGGACGAAGCGCTCGAAATTTTCAAAAAGGCCGAGGACAACGGCTTTGTCCACCAGATCACGAATATCGACGGTGAGCAGAAAATTTTCGGCATCTGCAACTGCAACGTCAACGTCTGCAACGCGCTGCGCACATCGCAGCTATTCAACACGCCGAACCTGTCGCGCAGCGCCTATGTCGCGAGCGTCGAGAGCGAGAAGTGCGTCGCCTGCGGCCGCTGCGTCGAAAACTGCCCCGCGGGCGCGGTCAAGCTGGGACAGAAGCTCTGCACGAAGGACGGCTACATCGAATATCCCCGTCAGGAATTACCCGACGATGTCAAGTGGGGGCCGGAAAAGTGGAGCGTCGACTACCGCGACAGGAACCGCATCAACTGCTACGATACCGGTACCTCGCCGTGCAAGACGGCCTGCCCAGCGCACATCGCGGTGCAGGGCTATCTGAAGCTCGCCGCGCAGGGCAAGTACCGCGAAGCCTTGCAGCTCATCAAGCGCGAAAATCCGTTCCCCGCGGTCTGCGGCCGCATCTGCAACCGCCGCTGCGAGGATGCCTGCACGCGCGGTACGGTCGATCAGGCCGTCGCCGTCGACGAGGTCAAGCGCTTCATCGCCCAGCAGGACCTGAACGCGGAAACGCGCTTTGTGCCCGAAAAGGTCATTCCGAAGGTCGACGGCGAGTTTTCCGAGAAGATCGCCGTCATCGGCGGCGGCCCCGCGGGCCTGTCGTGCGCATACTACCTCGCTGAAAAGGGCTACCGCCCGACGGTGTTTGAAAGGGAAGCGCGTCCCGGCGGCATGCTGATGAACGGCATTCCGAGCTTCCGCCTTGAAAAAGACGTGGTGGAGGCAGAGATCGACATCCTGCGTGAACTCGGTGTCGAGTTCCGCTGCGGCGTGGAGGTCGGAAAAGACGTGACCATCGCGCAGCTGCGCGAGCAGGGCTATCAGGGCTTCTATGTGGCCGTCGGCCTCCAGTCCGGCGGCAAGCTGAATATCCCCGGCGGTGACGCGGACGGCGTCATGGCGGGTATCGACTTTATGCGGCAGGTCAACCTGCATGAAAAGAAGACGCTTTCCGGTAAGGTCGTCGTCATCGGCGGCGGCAACATCGGCGCAGACGTTGCGCGCACGGCGGTGCGCTGCGGCGCGGAGAGCGTTGACCTCTACTGCTTAGAGGCTTACGACGGTATGCCGATGGGCGAGGAAGACCGCAGCGAGTGCGAGCGCGACGGCATCACCGTCCACGCCGGCTGGGGCCAGACCGAGATCGTGGTGGAGGACGGCAAGTGCGCGGGCATCAGGTTCCGCAAGTGCACGCGCGTCAAGAACGACGAGGGCCGCTTCGCACCTGAGTTTGACGACAGTGTGAGCGAGCAGGCCGAGTGCACGACGGTTCTCTACTGCATCGGCCAGAAGGTCGACTGGCGTGAGCTGCTCACCGGCACCGCTGTTGAGTTCAACCCCAACGGCACGGTCAAGGCAGACCCCGTCACGTATCAGACGGCGGAAAAGGATATCTTCGTCGGCGGCGACGCCTATACGGGTCAGAAATTTGCCATCGACGCCATCGCCGCGGGCAAGGAGGGCGCGATCTCGCTGCACCGTTTTGTCCAGCACGCGACGCTGACGGTCGGCCGCAACCGCCGCCAGTTCATTGAGCTCGACAAGGAGAACGCTCTGATCCCCGTCAATTACGACACAACGCCGCGCCAGCGCATCGGCTATAACGAGGCGCTGCGCAGGACGTTTAGCGACGAGCGCGTCGCGTTCACCGAGGAGCAGATCAAAAAGGAGACCGCGCGCTGCCTTAGCTGCGGCGCAAGCATCGTCGACCCGAACAAGTGCATCGGCTGCGGCGTCTGCACGACGAAGTGCGCGTTCGACGCCATCCACCTGCACCGCGAGAGACCGGAGTGCAGCAAGATGTACGCCTGTGAGGACAAGATGAAGGCCATCCTGCCGTACATGATCAAGCGTGAGTTCAAGATCAAGCGTGCGGCGAGAAAGAGCAAGTAATGCACGAGCTGGGCATTGTCTTCCACGTCATCAAGAGCGTGGAAAAGATTGGAGAGGAAAACGGCCTGACGAACGTCGCGTCCGTGACGCTCGAGCTCGGCGAGGTGTCCGGTGCGATCCCGCACGAACTCGAAAGCTGCTGGAACTGGGCAGTCAAGAAGACAGAGCTTTTACCGGAGGCCGCGCTCAAGATCGAGACCATCCCCGCCGTTACGTACTGCGAGGGCTGCGGGCGCGACTATCCCACCGTGCAGTTTGGCCGCACCTGCCCGCACTGCGGCAGCGAAAAAACGTGGCTCAAGCAGGGCCGCGAGATCAACTTAAAGGAGATCGAGGCGATATGACAGAACCCTATAAGATCATTGAGGTGAAAGAGAGCATCTTCGCCGACAACGACCGCGAGGCCGCACGCCTGCGCGTGCAGCTCAAGCAGGACAGAACGTTTCTGCTGAACCTGATGTCCTCGCCGGGCAGCGGCAAGACGACGACGCTGCTGCGCACGCTTGAAGCGCTCAAGGATGAGCTGCGCATCGGCGTGATGGAGGCAGACATCGACTCCGACGTGGACGCGAAGACTATCGCGGACGCGGGCGTCAAGTCCATCCAGCTCCACACGGGCGGCATGTGCCACCTCGATGCAAGCATGACGGAGCAGGGCCTCAAGGAGATCGGCACGAAGGACTTGGACCTCGTCGTGCTCGAAAACGTCGGCAACCTCGTCTGCCCCGCGGAGTTCGACACGGGCGCGGTCAAAAACGCGATGATCCTCTCCGTGCCGGAGGGACACGACAAGCCGCTCAAGTACCCGCTCATCTTCACCGTGTGCGACGCACTCATCATCAACAAGATCGACGTGCTGCCGTATTTCGACTTCGACATGGAAAAGGTCGTCGAATACGCGCACATGCGCAACCCGAAGCTCAAGATATTTCCCCTCTCCGCCAAAACCGGCGAGGGCGTGGACGCTTGGTGTAATTGGCTGCGCGAGCAGGTGCGCGCTTGGAACGGGTGAGAAAAGGGAAAGAGATGTACCGCATGGTACATCTCTTTTTTTGTTATGCGTCCAGCCGAAAGACCGACGGGTAAATTTGTCCGTCCCTGAACTCAAGCACGCCGTAGGTCGGGCGGCGGGGATCGCCAATCGAACCGGGATTCATCATCATCGGCCGCGATGCCGCGTCCACGAGCGGCACGTGCGTGTGGCCGAAGAGCAGAATGTCGGCGTTCATCTCGAGCGCGCGGTACTGCGCGCGGAGAAGTCCGGTCTTCACCCCTAACGTGTGCCCGTGCGCGATGAGCACGCGGTGATCGTCTAAGATGAGCACGCGCTCAAGCGCTTCAAAGCGCCCGAAGTCGCAGTTGCCGGGGACCTGCTCGAGCGGCAGGCGAGGGTAGAGCTGATGCAACTCCTCGACATCGCGCCAGCCGTCGCCAAGATGGATGATGCCGTGCGGCTTTACGAGCTCTACCGCGCGCACCATGTTGTCGACATTGCCGTGCGAGTCGGATAGTACCAAGTATTTCATAGCGCTTACAGGAACTTGTCGAGCTCGCGCTCGACCTCATCCATCTTCTTGATCTGCGGCTTGTCGATGCGATAGCCGCCCTTGACGACCATGTCGAGCTCACGCAGCGCGCTCAAATTCTGAAGAGGGTTGCCGGAGCAGACGATCAGGTCGGCCTGCTTGTCCGCCTCAATGCTGCCGGTCAGATCACCGATGCCCGCGAGCCGGGCATTGAGTTTCGTCGCGCTGTAGAGCGCGAACGCGGGCGTCACGCCGCAGTATTTGACGAAATAGTGCAGCTCGCGCCACATGTCGTAATGTGTGATGTACGGGCAGCCGACGTCCGTGCCGAGACCGACCGGCACGCCCGCGGCGAGGTTTGCCTTTGCGAGCGCGACAATGCCGTCGAAGACGATCTTGCCGTTTTCCTGCTGCTCATACGTCGCGTGCGAAATGCTGCGGTCGAAGAGCGCGTAGGGCAGGGCGGGGGAAATGGTCGAAATTTGGAACGCCTTGCGCTGCTTGAAGAGTGTGATCATTTCATCGCTTGGCTGCGCGCCGTGCTCGATGGAGTCGACGCCGTTTTGCAGCGCGACCAGCACGCCCTCAGGGCTTTCAACGTGCGCCGCGACGATCATGCCGAGCGAATGTGCCTTGTCGCACGCGGCCTTGACAAGCTCGGGCTGCATGCGCAGCACGCCCGGCTCGCCCACGACTTCGGCGTCCAGCACGCCGCCGGTGATCATCAGCTTGATGAGGTCGGGCTTTTCGGCGGCGATCTTTTCGACGAGCGCCGCGGCCTCTTCGGCGGAGTGCGCCTCGTAGGCGAGCGAACCCGCCATGTGCCCGCCGGGGACGGAGACCGCCATGTTCGACGCCAGCACGCGCGGGGCAAGAATTTTGCCCGCCGCGGCGAGGTCGCGAATTTTCGTGTCGTAATCGGCGACGCCGCCGACCGTGCGGATGGTCGTGACGCCGGAGAGCAGCTCGGTTTTTGCGTAGCCCTCGCACATGCTGGCGCCGATCCTGTTCGTCAGCGCGCAGGAGGTGATGAGCTTGACGAGCTTTTTGGGGTCGCTCGCCTTCTTTTTCGGCTTGCCCGAGGCGGGCAGGTGCACGTGCATGTTGATGAGACCCGGCAGCACGTACTTCCCGCCGAGGTCGATTGCCTCATAGCCTGCGGGGATATGCTGTGCGTCGACGATCTCATTGATTTTCTCGCCGTCGATGCAGACGGCCTTGCCCGTCTGCGGCTCCATGTGCTCAGAGCCGTCGAGAAGCACGCAGTTTGTCAATGCATACTTTTTGTCGTTGTGGTACATCGGAGTGTGCGCCTTTCCTGTTATCGAATCTGGCCGCTGCCGGTGATGACGTATTTATAGGTGCTCAGCTCGTCGAGCCCCATCGGGCCGCGCGCGTGGAGCTTCTGCGTCGAAATGCCCATCTCGCAGCCGAGGCCGAACTCCCCGCCGTCGGTGAAACGGGTGGAGACGTTGACGTACACCGCCGCGCTGTCGACCTCGTCGACAAAGCGGTCGGCCGCAGCTTGGTTCTCGGTCACGATGCAATCGCTGTGGTGCGTCGAGTGATGCTGGACATGTGCGATGGCCGCATCCAGATCATCTACGACCGCGACGGCGAGAATGTAATCGAGAAATTCCGTGTCGAAGTCGAGCTCCGTTGCCGCCGTGCCGGGAATGATCTCCGCCGCGGCTTCGTCGAGCCGCAGCTCGACGGGGACAAGGCCCGCTTCCCTACGCTTGTCGACAAGCGCGGCCTTGAGCTTGGGGAGAAATTCCTTTGCAATGTCGCGGTGGACAAGGCAGACCTCCTCCGCGTTGCAGACGGACGGGCGGCTCGTCTTGGCGTTTTCGATGATCTTTACCGCCATGTTGAGGTCAGCGTCCCTGTCGACGTACACATGGCAGATGCCCGTGCCGGTCTCGATGCAGGGAACGCTTGCATTTTCCACGCACGCGCGGATGAGCCCCTTGCCGCCGCGGGGGATCAGCAGGTCGACAAGGCCGTCCGCCGTCATCAATACCTGCGCGCTCGCATGCGTTGTATCCTCAACGATGTTGACAATGTCGGAATCGCCGCCGACGGACTCAACGCCCGCCTTGAGCGCCGTGACGATGGCGTGAGAGGAGCGATAGGCCTCCTTGCCGCTGCGCAGCATGCAGACGTTGCCGCTCTTGATGCACAGCGCCGCGGCGTCCGACGTGACGTTCGGGCGGCTCTCGTAGATGATGGCGACCAGACCGAGCGGCACCTGCCGCTTGGTGATGGTCATACCATTGGGGCGCTTGAACTGCGCGAGCGCGCGGCCCACGTGGTCGGGCAGCGCCGCGGCCTCGCGGATGCCCTCGGCCATCGCGTGGATGCGGCTCTCCGTCAGGGCGAGACGGTCGAGCATCACGTCGGAGATCGCGCCCTTCGCCGCCTCCATGTCCTTGGCATTTTCGCGCAGGATATCTTCGCTGTTGGCCTCAAGGCTCTCCGCCATCGCGAGCAGCAGCCGGTCCTTCTCCTCGGCGCTTGCGCTGCGGATGCTGCCCCAGGCAGCTTTTGTGCGTTCCAGAAGTTCGATCGTTGTCATGCTTCATCCCTCTTTGCCAAAAATCTTGTGCCCACGCGCTTGCCCGCGGCCACATCGTAGAGTACCTCGGGCGACTGGCCGTTGGCGATGACCATTTCGCAGCCTGCTGCCGTCGCCATCTGCGCGGCGCGGAGCTTGGTCGCCATGCCGCCGGTGCCGAGGTTCGACCCGCTGCCCCCGCCGAGCGAAATGATGTGCTCGTCGATCTTTTCCACCGTGTCGATGAGCTTCGCGTCGGGGTTCTTGCGCGGGTCTCCGTCGAAGAGCCCGTCGATGTCCGAAAGCAGAATGAGGAGGTCCGCCTGGATCGTCACGGCCACGATGGCAGAGAGCGTATCGTTGTCGCCGATGCCGAACTCCTCGGTGGAGATGGTGTCGTTCTCGTTGATGACCGGCAGCGCGCCGAGCTCTAAAAGCCGCGCGAGCGTGTTGTGGAAGTTCTGCTTGCGCACGCCGCCCTCTTCGATATCCGGTGCGGTGATGAGCAGCTGTGCCACGGTGTGGTTATACTCGGTGAAGAGCTTGTCGTAAATGTACATCAACTCGCACTGGCCGACAGCGGCGGAGGCCTGCTTCGTCGGCACGTCTTTCGGCCGTTCGCTCAGGTTGAGCTTGCCAAAGCCCATGGCGATGGCGCCAGAGGAGACGAGGATGATCTCGTGTCCCATATTTTTAAGGTCGCTTAAAACCTTGCACAGCTTTTCCATACGCTGGATGTTCAGCCGCCCCGTGGGGTGTGCCAGCGTGGATGTGCCGACCTTGACGACAATTCTCATATCGTGATCCCTCCGATCAAAGCGGGCGCGCGATGCGCGCGGACGCTGGAATTTGCCCTTTATTATACCGCGCCGATTTGCATTTTGCACTCTTTTTTTGCAAATTTTGCGACGTAATGACACAGTAAAGTGAAAAAGCACAGGCGCGCGAAAGCGCGCCTGTGCTTTTTTGTGAGATTCTGCTTAAAACGGCTTTTTCGCGACCTCTAAGATCACGTCGAGCATGCCTTGGATCTGCGGGGTGATGACCTTGTTGCGGTGATAAAGCACCTGCCGCCACTGGCTCATCTGACAGTCGGCCACAGGGATGATGGCAAGGTTGCCCTTGTGAATGCTCATCTTCGCCGTGTAGCGCGGCAGCACGGAGAGATACTCTGGATTCTCGCGGATGAGCTTGAGCGCGAGCGTGTCGCTCTCGAGCTCCAAAAACGGCTCGACACTTAGATCCTGACGGGCAAGCTCGCGGTCGAACTGGTCGCGGTAGGGGTTGCCGTGGTTCATCAGGATGAACGGGTGCGACACAAGGTCGGCAAGGTGCACATCATCGCGGGCAGAGAGCGGGTTTTCCGTGTTCGTTACGATGACGACGTCCTCCTGCGCTTCAAAGACTTTGACAAACTGCGTGTCGAAGATCTGCTCATCGAGCGTGTAGATGATGTCGAGCTCATTCTTGACGAGCATTTCGGTGATGGAGGCGATATTGCCCGCGTGCAGGCTGATCTGCACGTGCGGAAAACGCTCGTGGTAGAGCGGCACGATGTTAGAGAACGAGGCGGTGAGCAGCGAATTGAGCGTGCCGACGCGCACGGTGCCGCTCAGCTCGGAATCCGACGAGGCAAAGGCGCTGGCACGCGCGATGGCGCTCACCACGTCGCGCGCGTAGGAGACAAAGTCCTTGCCGTACTGCGTGATGGAGACCGTTTTGCCGATGCGGTCAAAGAGCTGCACGCCCAGCTCGCGCTCGAGCTGCTGGATCTGCACCGTGACGGCGGACTGGGAATAATCCAGAGCTTCCGCCGCACGGGAGAAGCTCTTGAGCTCCGTGACTTTTAAGAATGTGACCAGGTTGCGGACTTCCATGGCTGTCCTCCGATTCAAATTTGTAATACATTTTCAAAAATATATTAGTGGAAATATCTTAATTTGTCAATAGACGCATTATAAAAAATAATGAGTCGGGCGAAAAAGTCGGCCGTGGACACACGGCCGGCTTTTTATGAAGGGGATCAGTCCTTGTACTCGTGGTGCAGCAGCTCGTGCGCGCGCTCATTGAGACCCGCGGCATACATCGCGTCGAGGACGGGGTTGCGCTCGCTGCGCTTGAACATCGCGCTGCGGTCGATCTCGTACAGGCCGTGGGCGCGCTTGAGCTTGGTGCTCATCAGCGCGTAGGGCTGACCCGCGCCGCCGACGCAGCCGGTGCGGCAGGACATGACCTCGACCAGATCGACCTCGACCTCGCCGTTTTCGATTTGATCGAGCAGCTTTGCCGCGTTGGCAAGGCCGTGGGCCAGGGCGACGCGCACGTCGCGCCCGTTAACGGGGATGGTCACAAAGCGGACGGCCTCCGTGCCGCGAAGACCGCTGTGCTCGAGCATGCGCAGGACGTTTTTGCTCTTGTCGGGCAGGCAACAGCGGAGCACCGCCTCCGCCACGCCGCCGGAGGTGCCGAAGATCTCGGCCGCGCCGCTGCCCATGCCGAACGGCAGGTCGGGCGACTCCTTTTCGAGCATCTGGAAGCGGATGCCGGATTCCTTGATCATCTTGATGACCTCCTGCGTGGTCAGCACGAGGTCGACGTTCGGTACGCCGTCGCGGCGGAATTCCTCGCGTCCGGCCTCCATTTTCTTGGCTGTGCAGGGCATGATGGCGATATGGAAGGTCGTGCGGCCGTCGGCGGCGTCCTTTTCGCGGTACTTGTCCTTTAAGACCGTTGCGAACATTTGCATAGGCGAGAGTGCGGAGGACAGGTTCTTGATGAATTGCGGGCGCTCCTGCTCCACATAGCGCACCCAGGACGGGCAGCAGGATGTCATCAGCGGGAGATTTTCGCCTGTTTCCAGGCGGCGGAGGAATTCCTTCGATTCCTCGCGCACCGTGAGGTCCGCGCCGAAGATCGTATCGTAAATTTCGTCCGCGCCCATGATTTTGAGCGCCGTGACGAGCTTGTCGAGCACATTTTCGCCCGCGGGCAGACCATAGGCCTCACCGATGGCGACGCGCACGGCGGGCGCGATCTGGATGACGACGCGCTTTTGCGGGTCGTGCAGGGCACGCCACGCCGCGCCGATGTCGTTTTTGACGGTGATGGCGCCGGTCGTGCATACGGCGGCGCACTGGCCGCAGCTGACGCAGTGAGTGGTCGAGATGGGCTGGTCGTCGCCCGCCTCAATGTGCAGCCCGGGGCCGCGGCCGGCAAAGTGCAGGATGCTCATGCCCTGAACCTCCTTGCACACGCGCACGCAGTCGCCGCAGAGAATGCATTTGTTGAGGTCGAATGTGACCGCAGGGCTTGAAAAGTCCATCGGTACATGCTCGCGCGTATCCTTGAAGTGAACGTGATGGATGCCGAAGCGCACGGCCATCTCCTGCAGGCGGCAGGAGCGGTTTTTTTCGCAGGCGGTGCAGTCGCGGCAGTGCGAGGCAAGCATCAGCTCCAGTATCATGCGGCGGTATTTGAGAAGGCGCGATGTGTTGGTGCGGATGCGCATGCCGTTTTTCGGCTTGGTCGTGCAGGCGGCGTCGATCTTGCCGGTGTCCAGATCCTCGACCATACACATGCGGCACGCGCCGTAAACGGAAAGGTCGGAGTGGAAGCAGAAGTTCGGCATTTCCACGCCCGCCTTGCGGCAGACATCCATGATCGTGGGCTCGTCGTCGAACTCCACGCGGATGTTGTCGACATACATGATACCCTTAGCCATCGATCTCCACCTCCTGGATCGCATCAAAGGGGCAGGCCTCGATGCAGGTATAGCATTTGACGCATTTTTCCGGATCGATCACGAACGGCGACTTGATGACGCCCGTGATGGCCTCGGCGTGGCAGGAACGCGAGCACTTGCTGCATCCGCGGCAGATGCTCGGGTCGATCTCGAGGCGGATGCGGTTATAGGGAAGTCCACCCGGCTCGATCGGCTCGCGGTCAAGCTCGCAGAGCGCGCAGTCCCCGCGCAGGTGATCCTTGAATTCCTCGGGAAAGTATTTGATGGCCGTCTCCAGCGTGTGGTAGGAATTGCGGCCCAGATTGCAGAACGCCGTGATCGAGATCATCTCGCCAAGGTCGGTGAGCATATGAAAGTCCGACTCGCTGAGGCGGTAGTCCCGCATGGCCCAGAGCAGCTCGTTCATGCGCTTTGTGCCCTCGCGGCAGGGAACGCACTTGCCGCAGAACTCTGTCTGCGTGTACTGCATAAAGCGACACGCGACATCGACCATGCAGCGGTCCTCGTCGAGCACCGTGATGACGCTGTCGCCGCGGCGCACGCCGTAGGGCTTGAGCTTTTGAAAGTGCAGGGGCAGATCGAGATGCTCCTCGACGAGAAGGCCGCCGCTCGGGCCGCCGATCTGCACCGCCTTAAACTTTTTCCCATTCGGAATGCCGCCGCCGATCCCGTAGATCGCCTCTCGGATGGTGGTCGCCTCGTCGGGAATGTCTACATAGCCGGGGTTGGCGATGTCACCCTTGAGTAAAAAAATTCTTGCCATTTCTCTCTCCGTGTTTCGTTTTTTAAATTTCAAAAAATCTAATAGAATATATAGCACGAAAGACTCTAACACTGCGCCTTAAAATTGTAAAGGGATGCACTGATAAATTATTTGAATAGGAGAGCGGGCTATAAGCAAAAGACGGAGGAGACCGCCTATAATAAGGCGGTCTCCTCCGTTTCTTCTTCATCCAAAAGCTGCATGATCGACACTTCGAACGCCGTGCGTTCCTCACTGCCGCTTTCGAGCAGCTTGGTGTAGGTCCGGCTCTGCACGCGGCCCTCAAGCGCCAATCGCTCGCCGACGTCCATGCCCGCGATCTGCACGGCGGTCTGTCCCCAGGCGATGCAGGGTAAGTAGTCCGCGCGCCCGTAGTGGCGGTTGACTGCCAGAATGACATCGCAAATGCTGCGGCCGAGCGGCGTGCGCCGCAGCACGGGCTTTTTGCACAGCGCGCCCGAAAGCAGGATGCGGTTAAAGTACGAGCCGTCGCCCGGCTCGATGCTCTGGGCGAACACGGTGATGACGAGCCGGTTGCCCTGCCCGCTCTTGTTGTTAAACGAGCGCAGCTGCCCGACGATGCGAAGGCTCTGTCCCTCCTCCACAGGGCAGACGCGCAGCAGTGCCTCGCTCGCCACGATGACGGGCACGTCGTTCTGGCCTGACAGGCGCTCGACCCGCAGGGGAAATTTGTCGAACCGGCGGGTATGGTTCTCGTGCGAAAAGACGGGCTCGCCTGCGGCGACGCCCCACAGCTCCACATAGTTCTGGTTGCGCTCCATATCGTACACCTCAGCACAGTTTTGTTGGTGTATCCTATGAAAAAGAACGTGGAGATATGCCGTGCCGAGCACGAGGATAAGAAGAAAGAGCCGTCTTTCGACGGCTCTTTCTTTTTGCCATTCGCGTGAGCGATAAATTACATCTTGGAGATGATCTCGACCAGCTCTTCGCCGATGCGGCCCTGAGCCTCGACGGTCGCGGAGCCGATGTGCGGCGTGCAGGAGACCATCGGGTGGGAGTAGAGCGCAACGTTGGTCGCGGGCTCGTCGGCATAGACGTCCAGACCAGCGGCGCGGACCTTGCCGCTGTTGAGCGCGTCAAGAAGCGCAGCCTCGTCGACGTTGGTGCCGCGGGAGGTGTTGATGATGACGACGCCGTCCTTCATCTTGGCGATGCGCTCAGCGTTGATGAGAGCGCCGCCGTCGACAGCGGGAGCGTGGACGGAGATGAAGTCGGACTTGGCGAGCAGCTCGTCCATCTCAACATAGGGGATGCCGAGCTCTTCCTCGATGCCGGGGATGTGGAAGATATCGAACGCGATGACGTTCATGCCGATGGCCTTGGCCATCTTGCCGAGCTTCTGGCCGATGCGGCCGAAGCCGACGATACCGAGCGTCTTGCCGGTCAGCTCGATGCCCTTGCCGTAGGCCTTCTTCTCCCACTTGCCCTCGCGCATGGAGTGGCCGGCGATGGAGATGTAACGGGCGCAGGAGAACATGTGAGCCATAGCGAGCTCAGCAACGGACTCGGAGGGGGACTTCGGGGTGTTCTTCACCTCGATGCCGTTGTCCTTGGCGTACTGCACGTCGATGTTGTCGAGGCCGACACCGGCGCGGATGACGCACTTGAAGCGGCTGCCCTTGGCCTCGTCGATCTGCTTGGCGCGCAGCTTGGTCTTGGAGCGAATGATGGCGACATCAAAGTCGCGCAGGGCCTTACCAAGCTCGTCGGGCTCATAGAACTGCTCAACGAGCTCGTGACCCATCGCGCGAACCTTCTCGATCGCGCCCTTATCCATACCGTCGGTAACAAGAATACGCATTTTAACTTTCTCCTTGTAAATATTTTAATCGTTGACCCAGCCGCTCTTTAAGCGGCGGCACCGGTGAACGCTTCACCGGTGAGGGAGTATCTAAAAGGGGGATGTGATCCCCCTTTTAAAAAGCAATTACTTGGTGTGCTCGGCCTCAAACTTCTTCAGGAATTCGACGAGAGCCTGAGCGCCCTCGATGGGCATGGCGTTGTAAACGCTGGCGCGCAGACCGCCGACGCTCTTGTGGCCCTTGAGGTTATCGTAACCGGCAGCCTTGGTAGCGGCGACGACTTCGGCGTCGAGCTCGGCAGAATCGGTGACGAACGGGATGTTCATGAGGGAACGGAACTCGGGCTCAACGGTGCCGTGGAACATCTTGGAGGAATCCAGGAAGTCATAGATGACCTTGGCCTTCTCGATGTTGCGCTGATGCATGACCTCGAGACCGCCGATGCTCTTGAGGTACTTGAACACCTTGCCGCAGCAGTAAATCGCCCAGCAGTTCGGGGTGTTGTACATGGAGTCGTTCTTGGCGTGGGTGTCATAGCGCATGTAGATGGGCATCTTGGGATCGAGATCCTCGCGGATGAGGTCCTCACGGATGATGGCGATGACCATACCGGCAGGGCCGACGTTCTTCTGCACGCCCGCATAGATCATGCCGTAATCGCTGACATTGCAGGGCTGGGAGAGGAACATGGAGCTCTGGTCGGAGACAAGAACATGGCCCTTGGTGTTGGGCAGCTGCTGCCAGGTCACACCGTGGATGGTCTCATTCTCGCAGATGTAGACATAGTCGGTATCGTCGGGAATGTCGAGATCAGAGCAGTCGGGAATGTAGCTGTAGTTCTTGTCCTTGGAGGAAGCGGCGACGATGACCTCGCCGTACTTCTTAGCCTCGGCAATGGCCTTCTTGGACCATGCGCCGGTCTCGACGTAGACGGCCTTGCCGTTCTTCATCAGATTCCAAGGCACAGCCGCGAACTGCAGCGTAGCGCCGCCCTGAATGAACAGGACCTTGTAGTTGTCGGGAATGCCCATCAGGTCGCGCAGGTCAGCCTCGGCCTCGTCGATGATCTGCTGGAAAACCTTGGAGCGGTGGCTCATTTCCATGACGCACATGCCGCTGCCGCGGTAGTTCATCATCTCGTCACGGATTTCCTCCAGCACGGGCTCCGGCATCATAGCGGGACCGGCAGAGAAGTTGTAGGTGCGATTGTACTTCATTGTTGGTGTCCTCCTGATTGTCTTTTTTGAGCAATAGCAACAGAAATTGCATGATATGACAGCTACAGTATAGTCTATTGTGCGGGGATAATCAATAGAAAAAAGCAAACTTATCATTTATTTAAAAACAACTGTGCCGCGCTTTGAAAAACAAAAAGGAAATGCAGAAATTATTGACAAACGATAATTCTTCTGCTACGCTGACGATAGAAATTATCGCAAAACAATAATTTTGGAGGTGCGATATGAAACGTGACCGGATCAAGACCTTACTTTTGGCGGAGGCGCTCATCTGCGCGCTGCTTGCGCTCGCCCTGTGGTTTTTCGAGGGCGACGCCTTTTCCGTCGCCGGATTCCCCGGCAGCGCAGTGGGGCAGGGACTGAGTGCGCTGGCCGCCTCGGGACGCTTTGGCTTCGCGCTGGCGTTCACGCTGTATGCCGCGGTGATCCTGCTGCCGCTCTATGCGCTCGTGCACATCGCGGCGCGGCGGGAGCTGAAGCCGGAGGACGCGCTGCTCGTGCTCATCGCGTTTGCCGCGGCCGGCGCGCTCTTTCCACACGGCTGGACCGCCTATTGGAGCACATCGGCGGAGGCACTGTTCCCGCGCCTTGCCTGGCAGTGGCTCATTTTCGCGCTGCTCGCGGGCTGGGTCGTACTGCGGCTGCTGCGCCGGTTTTCCGGCGGCGATACGCAGGAGCTCTTGAAGCTCTTCCGCGCGCTGCTTATCCTCGCGGCGGCATACTTCGTCTTCGAGGTCTGCTTTGCGGAATTTGCAGGCCTGTTTTCTGCCGTCGACGCGCTCAAGGCGGGCAACACCGCCTTTACGGTCGATACGGTCCTGCCTGCGGCAACGGACGTAACGGGTTCGAAGAGCCTTGTGTTCAGCTATGTTGTCCTCGCCCTGCGCTTTGCCGCGGAAAGCCTTCCTACGCTGCTCGCCGCGGCGACGGCGTACTTCGCCATCGGCCTTCTCGACACGATGGAAGACGGCGCATTTACGCAGGAGAGCGCCGCCTACGCGCCAAAGCTCGCCGAATGGTGCGTCAAGGTGCTCAAGCTCAGCGTGCTGTTTGCGCTCGCGGTCAACGTTTTGCAGGCGTTCTGTGCGCCGATGCTCCTGAGCACCAGCATTTCGATCCGTCTGCCGATCTTCGAGCTGTGCTTCGTGCTCGCCGCGCTTCTCGGTGCGCGGCTCATCGCCTCGAACGTCGCCCTTGCGGCGGACAACGACCTCTTTATCTGAGGGTGCTGCCATGGCAATCACGGTACATTTGGACGAGGTGCTGAAAGCGCGCGGCATGACAAGCAAGGAGCTTTGCGCCATTGTCGGCATCACGGAGGCGAATCTTTCCATTCTGCGCAGCGGCAAGGCCAAGGGCGTGCGCTTTGCGACGCTCAACCGCATCTGCTGCGCGCTCGAGTGCAATGTGGGCGACATTCTGCAATGCGACGGAGAATTGGAGGCAGAGCATGAAGAGTAAAACGAAAACGATACTGATTTTTGCTGCGATCCTCGCGGCGGTCTTTCTCATTGCCTTTCTCGACGGCGGCGCGGTGCAGTCTGCTGCGGACGAGGAGGAAGAGGGCACGCTCATCGGGGCTTTTGTCTCGGAAAAGAACATCGACATCGGCGGTGATCTTGCGGTCTCGGCCGCGGGCAAATTCGTCTGGAAGGCCGGGCGGCTCTATATGGAGGCAGACGACTGGTCCGCGCTCGGTGAGCGCGGCGGCGGCATCTACTGCACGATGGAGCCGGACGCGCGCTACGGTGAGGAGGATGCCAAGTCGCCGAATATCACGATCTTCGGCGCACTCGGTGCGCCGCTGGGGAAGGCCGGTATCGACGATGACAACGGCGTCCGTACGACGGACATCGACCTCTCGGGCGAGGTCTACGCCTGCGGCGACAGACAAGTGATTTTCAATCTTTATCCCATCTACCAGACGTCGGATGGACGCATTTATTTGACGCGCGGCAACAGCATGGGCATGTCCGGCGCGGACGGCGCCAGCATGACCCACACGCTCACGAGCGATAAGACCGAGACGATCGGCGGCAAGTCCGAGCGCGTGAAGGTCAGAGTCGCCATCACCGTTGCTGCCCGTCCGACGCCGACGAAGTTCACCGTCGCGCACATGGACGAAAACGACGATCTCTTGAAGCTCGAGGAGTTCGCGCCCGACGCGCTGCCCGAGTCTATCACAGCCGCGCCCGGCGCGGCGTATCTCATCGGCACGAGCTATGGACAAGACGGGGACGGCGAGACGGCGGAATACGACATTTGCAGCCGCAGCAATGACAGTGCGCCGTATGCTTACTCAAAGCTGGATACCTTCCGCTATCAGGACGGGAAGCTCTGCTCGATCAGCATCAAGGTCAACTGGGGGGAGGGAGCAGCATGAAACGACTGATCGCTTTTGCGCTGGCGCTCGCAGTGGTGTTTGGTGTGAGCTTTGCGCTCTACAAGCCCGAGCGTATCGAAGCCGCGGCGCAGGAGACCATGGACGACGAATGGGTCGGATACTTCTTCGTCCTCGAACCCTTCGACGGCAGGCGCTATGCGACGGAGAACGGCGATGATTACGACTTCGGCGTGCCCGGCGTGCCGGTGTTTGTGACCATCACAGCGTTTGAACCCGACGATCCGGATTACGAAGAGGGCTCTGAATTCAACAATTCCGTCGGTGCGGCGGTGTCCGACGAGGTGGTGGGCAGCGGAATGCACATCAAGGTCGACGACAACGGCAGCAGCTACGAGACGGGCGGAGAGATCGCGCTCGACGCGCTGGGACAGGCGGAACTGTACGAATGTTATGTCTACCGCACGTCTGCGGGGGACTACTATGCCGAGTGCACGCAGGCCAACGGCACGAACGTATGTTACAGGACACCCAGCACAAACCTGAACCAAACGCGGACGATCTCGACCGAGCGGTCGAGCGACTGGCGCGCGAACGGCAAAACGAAGAGCCGCTCGATCAAGGTGAGCGTTTCATTCGCGGCGCACACGGCGGCAGAATCGGTCGAATTTGTCTGGATGGACAGCGATAAGAACGTTCTGTCGCGCGCGGCATACGCCGCCGACGCTCTTCCCGAGATGCTGGCCGCACCCGAGCATGCGGCGCTTCTCGTCACGGCGATGCAGAGTGTGGACGGTACGACCGAGCGCACGCTCTGCACGCAGGACGATCTGTTCTCCAGAGCCTATGTGCCCTCGACGCTTTCCGGCCTCCTGCGTGTCGTCGATGTGTCGCTCGACTGGGGAGAGGACGAGACTTAACCAATTTTTAATAAAGAATTCGCTAAGAAAATGATTGCAATACGCGGGCAAAGCGGGTAAGATGGGGTTAACTCAAAGAAAAGAGGAACTTGCCATGCGTCCCGACGGAACCCGAGTGAAAGAGGCGTCCACCATCGTTTCGGCACTGCCCTATGTCATGCCGCGGCGCTACGATGCGCAGAATTTCATCACCGAATACGCTGATATGGAGGTCCTGCGCCGCTACATTCAGGAAAAGCGCCGCGAAGGCGTCCGCATCCCGTATATGACGCTCATTCTGGCGGCATACTTCAAGGCGTATCAGGAAAATCCGAAGATCAACCGCTTTATCATGAACAGCAAGATCTACCAGCGCAACCACTTCTGCGTCAGCTTCGTCATCCTGAAAACGCGCGCCGACGGCCGCGCGGACGAGACGTCGATCAAGGTGTTCTTTGAGGACGGGGATGACATTTTCTCCATCAACCGCAAGATCGAGGAGGCGGTCGCGCAGAATCAGGTGGCCGCGCACAACAACAATACGGATAAATTCGCGAATTTCCTGTTCGCCATCCCCATCCTGCCGGGGCTTTTGTTCGGCCTTGTCAAGCTGATGGACCGCTGCGGCGTTTTACCGCGGAAGATCATTGATCTGAGCCCGTTCCACACGTGTCTTTTTATCACGAACCTTGCCTCCATCAACACGAATTCCATCTTCCACCACTGCTACGAGTTCGGCACGACGGGGGTGTTCGTCAGCATGGGCAAGCCTATTGCCAATTATATGAGCGGGGAGTATAATAAAAAAATGATCCCGCTCTCCGTCGTGATGGATGAGCGCATCTGCACGGGACACGAGTACGCGCTGTTCTGGGCGAGCGTGCGCCGCTATCTCAAGCACCCCGAGCTGCTGGAGGGGAAGCCGACGGAGGAAAGCGCAGATCTCGCGGAGGACTGCGTTTGATCAGCAGCCACAAGCCGCAAAGCGCGGGATCTGCGCTTTGCGGCGTTTTCTACTTTTATATGTAGAAGAAAGGACAGGGAAGCTTCCTTGATCGAACCAAAGTCTCAGGTAAAGAAATGCAGCGCCCACGCAGAAATTTTGCAGCAGAACGACGAGCGCACCGTCTACCGCCTCAGGGAGACGGACGGTGAGGTGCGCATCACGGCCTATCCCGTTTTCCCCGGCATCGAGCTTGCCTATCACGATGTGCACGCGCCGTCGTACCGTCTGGCAGAGCCGGGCGCGGCGGGACTCATCGAGATCCAGCACTGCCGCGAGGGGCGTGCGGAATACTGCTGCGGCGGCGAGCATTACTTTTTGGCCCCCGGAGACCTCTCCGTCGTGCGCCGCGCCGCCATCGAAGGGGAGGTGGAATTCCCCACGGGGCACTACCACGGCATCACCGTCACGCTCGACCCCGCCCTCGCACCTGACTGTTTGTCCTGCATTTTGCAGGATGTCGACGTCCGCCCCAGCGTGCTGGCGGAGAAGTTCTTCGCCGACTCGGAGTGCTTTGTCTCGCGTTCGTCGGCGCGCGTGGAGCACATCTTCTCTGAACTCTACGCCGTGCCCGCCGGCATCAGACGCGGCTACTTTAAGGTTAAGGTGCTTGAACTTCTGCTCTTTTTGAGTGCGCTCGACGTGGCGCATGAAAAGCACGGCTATACCGCCGCGCAGGTGCGCCTTGCGCGCACGGCGCGCGACGCGCTGCTTGCAAGCACGGAGGACGACGTCACGATCTCGGCGCTTGCACAGGAACTCGGTGCGTCGCCCTCGCAGCTCGCCGCGAGCTTTCGCGGCGTGTACGGCATGACGCCCGCAGCGTTTTTGCGCGCGCAGAAGATGCACAGTGCCGCGCAGCTCCTGCGCACGAGCGACCGCACGGTGCTCGATATCGCGGGGCAGTTCGGCTATGACAACGCCAGCAAGTTTGCCAAGGCCTTCCGCAGTGTGATCGGTGTGTCGCCGAGCGCGTACCGCGCGGGCGCGGACAGCGACAGCTGTGCGCCGACGGCGGAAAAGGCAGAATAAAATATTTTGGAGCCTCATCCGATCAATTTGGAGCGGATGGGGCTCTTCTTTTCGGGTATCCTAAGACACGTCAAGAGCGAGGACGCCGCTCCTAAAAGTTAGAGGAATCTAACTTCTGGGGGAGCCACCACCGAAACCAAAGGGGAGGGAAACGGGCATGTCTGAAGAGATCCTGGTGCGGCAGGGTGCGCCGACGTTGGCAGGTATCAAAACGGGCAGCCTCTTCCCTTGTCCTTGCGAAGATAAGGAAGCGCTCTTTGCGGACATCCGCCGCCTGAACCGTCTGCTTGTGCCAAAGGGCCTGTGTCTGCTGCCGATCCGTTTTCTGAAAGGACAGGTCCTTTTGTACCTGTACCGCCCCTCTGAGCTGCGTAGAGATTTGGAGAACGAACAGGCGGCCGAGATCCTGCACCACGCGGGCTACAATAGCGGCCACTGCGGACGCTGCATCGCAAACCTCATCCGCCGATTCCGCGAGGGCGGCGAATTCCCCCATGAGGTCGGGCTTTTCCTCTCGTATCCGCCGGAGGACGTCAAGGGCTTCATCGACCACCGCGCCTGCAACTTCAAATGCGCGGGGCTGTGGAAGGTCTACGGCGATGAGAAGAAGGCGCGCGAGCTGTTCGCCCGCTTCAAAAAATGCACGGAGATCTACTGCGCACTCTGGGAGGCCGGCTCGGGCATCGAGCAGCTTGCCGTGGCAGTGTGATAGATACTGATTTATGAAAGGAACATACTAATATGAAAAAGACTGCTGTTGTTTATTGGAGCGGCACGGGCAACACCGAGGCCATGGCCAAGGCCGTCGCTGAGGGCATGGAGAGCGCGGGCGCGCAGGTCACGATGTTGACCCCTGACCAGGTCAAGGCCAGCGAGTTGAGCGCTTACGACGCGATCGCCTTCGGCTGCCCCGCCATGGGCAGCGAAGTGCTCGAGGAGATGGAGTTCCAGCCCATGTTTGACGAGGTCAAGCGCAGCCTTGGCGGCAAGAGCGCCGCGCTGTTCGGCTCCTACGGCTGGGGCGACGGCGAGTGGATGCGCGGCTGGGAAAAGGACTGCGATGATTCCGGCATCCGCCTTGTGTGCGAGAGCGTGACCTGCTGCGAAGCGCCTGATGACGCCGCGCTGGACGCCTGCCGCGCGCTGGGCAAGGAGCTTGCAAAGTGAGGATTCCTCTGTGGACGAAAAGCGCGCGATGAGGAAGCTCAGGCGGAAAGCACCTGTGCTCGTTGCGCTTGCGGTCATCCTGCTGAGTCTTGCCATCGGCGGATGTCTGCCTTTTTGAAAACACGATGCGATGGAAGGCCGCGTACGGGGAGTGCGCGGCCTTCCGATTTTTATTTGCGCTGCCGAAACGGCAGATTTTTACTGATAAGTATTAGCATAACTTATAGATATGTAGATTATTATCAAAAAACTGATAAATAGGGCGAAGCCTTTCTCTCTTTTGCCGCATGGACGAAAAGAACCCTCTGTGATACCATATTGCTTGTCAAGTTGAGCTCTTTGTAACTGACGGAAACGTGGGTCACCACAGGGGAGCAGAGAGCGTTTCTTGCTGAAATTCAGCAGCCGACCGTCTGGGCACTTCAACTGCACATCGAGGCAGTGGAGCGCCCATTTTGCTTTTAAGGAGGCAGAACTATGCGAAAGGTAGCCGTTATTATGGGCAGCACGAGCGACCTGCCCGTCGCCGAGAAGGCGATCCAGACGCTCAAGGAATATGGGATCGAGACCGAGGTCCGCGTGTTATCCGCCCACCGGTGCCCGAACGAGGCAAGAGAATTTGCAGCGTCGGCACGGGAGAGCGGATTTTCTTGTATCATCGCGCTCGCGGGCATGGCCGCGCACTTGGCCGGCGCGATGGCCGCGAATACGACGCTTCCCGTCATCGGCGTGCCGTGCAGCGGCGCGAAGCTCGACGGCATGGACGCGCTGCTCTCGACCGTCCAGATGCCGAGCGGCATCCCCGTTGCCACCGTCGCTATCGACGGGGCGAAAAACGCCGCCATCCTTGCCGTCCAGATCATGGCTGTGAGCGACGAGGGTCTCGCCCACAAGCTCCAGGCCGCACGTGACGAGGGCACCGCCGCTGTCTTGAAGGCGGACGAAGAGCTTCGCGAGCGCTACAAAAACTGAGAAACCATTCATATCAATCAACAAAAATATAAAATAAAAGGAGAACAGTCATCATGGAAAAGAAAGAACAGCTCTACGAAGGCAAGGCCAAGAAGGTTTACGCCACCGAAGATCCCAACCTCGTCATCGTTTCCTACAAGGACGACGCCACCGCCTTTGACGGCGCAAAGAAGGGTACCATCGTCGGCAAGGGCGTCATCAACAACCAGATGACCAACCGTCTGATGGCCAAGATGGAAAAGACCGGCATCCCGACCCACTTTGTTGAAGAGCTCAGCGAGCGCGACACGCTCGTCAAGAAGGTCTCCATCGTCCCGCTGGAGGTCATCATCCGCAACATCTCCGCCGGTCATTTTGCCTCCCGCTACGGCGTGGAGGAGGGTATCGTCTTCTCCGAGCCCACGATCGAGTTCTCCTACAAGAACGACGATCTGCATGACCCCCTGATGAACGCCTATCACGCCGTTGCCCTCAAGCTCGCGACCTGGGAGGAAATCGAGCTCATCAAGAAGTATGCCTTCGCCGTCAACGACACGCTCAAGGCATTTTGGAGCGAGTGCGGCGTCACGCTCGTCGACTTTAAGCTCGAGTTCGGCAAGACCGTCGACGGCCAGATCGTTCTCGCCGACGAGATCAGCCCCGACACCTGCCGCCTGTGGGACAGCAAGACGAACGAAAAGCTCGACAAGGACCGCTTCCGCCGCGACCTCGGCGGCGTGGAAGACGCCTACGCCGAAGTCATGAAGCGCCTGATGGCCCACGACGCACAGTAAGATCAAATATGACAGAGAATCACAACATCATCCCGGCGCGCCACATTCACGAAGAATGCGGCGTGTTCGGCATCTTTACGCCTCAGGAGGCGGACGTCGCGTCCTATGCCTACTACGCGCTCTACTCCCTCCAGCACCGCGGACAGGAGAGCGCGGGTATCGTCGTCAACGACGACGGCCTGTTCCGCTCGCTGCGCGACACTGGCCTTGTGAGCGAGGTCTTCCCGCCCGAGCAGCTCAAATCGCTCGGCAAGGGTACTATCGCCGTCGGCCATGTGCGCTACGGCACGACCGGCAGCGACAACAAGCGCAACGTCCAGCCCATTTTAGTGAACCACTTCAAGGGCCGCATGGCGCTCGCGCACAACGGCAACCTGACGAACTCCCGCGAGCTGAGGCAGGAGCTTGAAAGCCGCGGCTCCATCTTCCAGACCACGACCGACAGCGAGGTCATCGCCTATATCATCGTGCAGGAGAGACTCAACCGCGGCTCCATCGAAGAGGCTGTCTCCGCTGCGATGGACCGCATCGAGGGCGCGTATTCCCTCGTCCTCTCCTCGCCGACGAAGCTCATTGCCGCGCGCGACCCCCACGGCTTCCGTCCCCTCTGCATGGGGCATCTGAAGGACGGCTCTGTTGTCTTCGCGTCTGAATCCTGCGCGCTCGACGCCATCGGCGCCGAGTTTGAGCGCGACATCCGCCCCGGCGAGATCGTTGTCGTCGACACGGCCGGCGTTCGCTCCGACACGAGCCACTGCGGCAAAGCGCCGAAGAAGCTTTGCGTCTTCGAGTTCATCTACTTCGCCCGCCCTGACTCCGTCATCGACGGCAGCAGCGTCCACGTCGCACGCCAGCGCGCAGGCGCGTTCCTCGCGCTCGAGCATCCCGTGCAGGCGGATGTCGTCATCGGCGTGCCGGATTCCGGCCTTGATGCAGCCCTCGGTTACGCGCGCCAGAGCGGCATCCCCTACGGCATCGGCTTTATCAAAAATAAGTACATCGGCCGCACGTTCATCTCGCCCACGCAGACGATGCGCGAAAACGAGGTCAACATCAAGCTCAACCCCATCCGCTCCGTGGTCGAGGGCAAGCGCGTCGTGCTGATCGACGACTCCATCGTCCGCGGCACGACCTGCCGCCGCACGATCGACCTATTGTGGAAGGCGGGCGCGAAGGAGATCCACATGCGCGTCAGCGCGCCGCCGTTTGTCTCCGAGTGCTACTACGGCACGGACATCGACGACAAGAACAACCTCATCGCCACGCACCACACGGTCGATGAGATCGCGAAGATCATCGGCGTCAACTCGCTCGGCTACTTAAGCATCGAGGACGTCGTCAAGCTCGCCGACAACACCGAAAACGGCTTCTGCACGGCCTGCTTCGGCGGCGGCTATCCCACCTCTATCCCGAAAGACGGCGGCAAGGACCGCTTTGAGTGCAAAATCAGTGAAGGGGAGAAAAAGAAGAATGCGTAGTTTTTCCGAGAGCTACCGTGACGCCGGCGTGAATATCGAGGCCGGCTACGAGGGCGTCAAGCTGATGAAAAAGCACGTCCAGCGCACCATGATCCCAGGCGTTGTGTCCGATATCGGCGGCTTTGGCGGCCTGTTCGCACCCGATCTCACCGGTATGAGCGAGCCCGTGCTCGTCTCGGGCACGGACGGCGTGGGCACGAAGCAGCGCATCGCGCAGCTGATGAACAAGCACGACTCCGTCGGCATCGACTGCGTTGCCATGTGCGTCAACGACATCATCTGCTGCGGTGCAAAGCCCATCTTCTTCCTCGACTACATCGCCATCGGCAAGAACGAGCCGGAGAAGGTCGCGACGCTCGTTTCCGGCGTGGCCGAGGGCTGCGTGCAGTCCGGCTGCGCGCTCATCGGCGGCGAGACCGCCGAACACCCTGGCACCATGTCTGCCGACGACTACGACCTTGCGGGCTTCGCCGTCGGCATTGTCGACCGCGCGAAGATCATCGACCACGACCGCATGCGTCCGGGCGACGTTGTGATCGCGCTTACCTCAAGTGGTATCCACTCCAACGGCTATTCCCTCGTGCGCAAGGTCTTCAACGTTGAGCACGCGGACCTCGGCGCATATGTCGACGAGCTCGGCTGCACGCTGGGCGAAGAACTGCTGCGCCCGACGAAGATCTACGTGAAGCCCGTTCTCGCCGCGATGGACGTGGCCGACGTCCACGGCGTCAGCCACATCACAGGCGGCGGCTTCTACGAAAATATCCCCCGCTGCATCCCCGACGGCCTGTGCGCGAAGATCGACAAGTCCTCTCTCCGCACGCCGCCGATCTTCTCAATGCTCCAGCGCATGGGCAGCATCCCCGAGCACGACATGTTCAACACCTACAACATGGGCGTCGGCATGACGATGATCGTCGCCAAAGATGACGCCGACAAGGCGCTTGCCGCCCTCAAGGAAAACGGCCAGGACGCCTACGTGATCGGCGAGGTCGTGAGCGGGGAAGAGAAGGTCGCACTATGCTGAAAAGCGCGCGCATCGCGGTGTTCGTCTCGGGCGGCGGCACGAATTTACAAGCCTTGCTCGACGCGCAGAGAGACGGCAAAATTCCACACGGCGAGATCGCGCTCGTCATTTCCTCTCAGGCATGCGCCTACGCGCTCGAACGCGCGGAAAAGGCGAACGTCCCCGCACACACCGTGCCGTCGAGCCTCATCCAGCACGACTTTGAGGCGGCGATCGAGCTTCTGCTCGAGCAGTACAAGATCGACGTTATCGTCCTCGCGGGCTTTTTGAGCATCCTGAGCGAGAAGTTCACGAAAAAGTGGCCGCGCCGCATTCTGAATATCCATCCGTCGCTGATCCCGTCGTTCTGCGGCAGGGGCATGTACGGCTTAAAGGTGCACGAGGCTGCGCTCGCGCGCGGCGTGAAGGTCACGGGCGCGACGGTGCACTTTGTCAACGAAATTCCCGACGGCGGCGAGATCATCCTGCAAAAAGCGGTCGAGATCGAAGCGGGCGACACGCCCGAGACCTTGCAGCGCCGCGTGATGGAGCAGGCCGAATGGAAGCTCCTGCCGCGCGCGACGGAGCTTGTCTGCCGCGCCATCACAGAAGAGGAGAACTGAAATGGTCGACTTTTTGCACTTTCTGAAAAATACGTCTTATCCCGGCCGCGGCATTTTAGTCGGCAAGGACCGCGTCTATTATTTCATCATGGGCCGCAGCGAGAACAGCCGCAACCGCGTCTTTGTCAAGACCGACGACGGCATCCGCACCGAGGCCTTTGACCCCGCCAAGCTCGCCGACCCGAGCCTCATCATCTATCACCCCGTCCGCACGATGGGCAGCGACCTCGTTGTGACGAACGGCGACCAGACCGATACGATCTGCGAGCACGGCGACTTCCGCCGCGGCCTGATGACGCGCGAGTACGAGCCCGACGAGCCGAACTGGACGCCGCGTATTTCCGCCATCGTGCATGAGGACGGCTCGTTCGAGATGTCCATCCTCAAGCATAACAACGGCCGGTGCCTGCGCGAGTTCTTCTTCTACGAGGGCTGCGACGCGGACAAGGCCTACTTCATCAGCACCTATCAGGGCGACGGTACGCCGCTGCCGACATTTGCGGGCGAGCCGATGGAGGTGAGCGTCCCCAGCCCCGAAGAGGTCTGGGACGCGCTCAACGCGGACAACAAGGTGTCCCTTTACGCGAACGTGAACGGCGAAGTCAAGCTGTTCAACAAGAATTTAGGCGATTGAGGAGAACGATATGAACGAGCTCGAACTCAAATATGGCTGCAACCCCAACCAGAAGCCTGCGCGCGTCTTTATGAAAGACGGCGGCGACCTGCCGTTCACCGTGCTGAACGGCAAGCCGGGCTACATCAATCTGCTCGATGCCTTCAACTCCTTCCAGCTCGTGCGCGAGCTTAAGGAGGCCACGGGCCTGCCCGCCGCGGCGAGCTTCAAGCACGTCTCTCCCGCGGGAGCGGCGCTCGGCCTGCCGCTCGACGAGGTGGACAAGCAGATTTACTTTGTTGAGCCTGACGAGGCCCTTTCGCCCATCGCCTGCGCCTACATCCGAGCCCGCGGCGCGGACCGCCTCTGCTCCTATGGTGACTGGGCGGCGCTCTCCGACGAGTGCGACGCCGCGACGGCGGAATATCTGAAAGGCGAGGTCTCCGACGGCATCATCGCCCCCTCGTTCAGCGAGGAGGCGCTTGCCATCCTAAAGACGAAAAAGGGCGGCAAGTACAACATCGTGCAGATGGATCCCGCCTACATTCCCGCACCGCAGGAGCAGAAGGACGTCTTCGGCGTCACGTTCGAGCAGGGCCGCAACAACTGCAAGATCGACGAGTCGCTGCTTGCGAACATCGTCACCGAAAATAAGAATCTTCCCGATGACGCGAAGCGCGACATGATCGTTTCGCTCATTACGCTCAAATACACGCAGTCGAACTCCGTCTGCTACGCCAAGGACGGCCAGACCATCGGCGTCGGCGCCGGCCAGCAGAGCCGCATCCACTGTACGCGCCTTGCCGGCAGCAAGGCGGACAACTGGTATCTCCGCCGCCACCCGAAGGTGCTTGCGCTGCCGTTTGTGGACGGTATCCGCCGCCCTGACCGCGACAACGCCATTGATGTTTATATTTCCGACGAATGTGACGATGTTTTGGCCGACGGTGCATGGCAGCGCGTCTTCAAGGAGCGCCCCGAGCCGCTGACGGTGCAGGAGCGCAAGGAATGGGTCGCCCGCCAGAGCGGCGTGACCGTCGGCTCCGACGCGTTCTTCCCGTTCGGCGACAATGTTGAGCGCGCGAGAAAGAGCGGCGTCACCTACATCGCGGAACCCGGCGGCTCGATCCGCGACGACAACGTCATCGAGACCGCGAATAAATACGGCATCACCATGGCCTTTACCGGACAGAGATTGTTCCATCACTAAAAGGAGGAACGAAACGAATGAAACTCATGGTCATCGGCGGCGGAGGCCGCGAACACGCCATTATCAAGAAGTTAAAAGAAAATCCCGCAGTTGAGGAAATTTACTGCCTGCCCGGTAACGGCGGCATCGCCGCCGACGCGGTCTGCGTGCCGGAGATCGGCGCAAAGGACATCCCCGCGCAGGTCGAATTTGCGAAAGTGCACCGGATCGACTACGCCGTCGTCGCGCCGGACGATCCCCTCGCCCTCGGCGCGGTGGACGCGCTGACCGAGGCGGGCATCCCGTGCTTCGGCCCCGACAAAAAGGCCGCCGTCATCGAGGCGAGCAAGGCATTTTCCAAGGATCTGATGAAAAAATACGGCATCCCCACGGCGAAGTACGAGCTCTTCACCGACGCGGACGCCGCCTGCGCCTATATTGATTCTCAGGGCGCGCCCATCGTCGTCAAGGCCGACGGTCTGGCGCTCGGCAAGGGCGTCGTCGTTGCGCAGACGGTGGAGGAAGCAAAGGCCGCCGTTCGCTCCATGATCGAGGACAAGGCCTTCGGTCAGAGCGGCGCGCGCGTTGTCATCGAGGAGTTCATGGAGGGGCCCGAGGTCTCCGTTCTGAGCTTTACCGACGGCGAAACCGTTGTTCCCATGGTGTCTTCCATGGATCACAAGTGCGCGCTGGACGGCGACAAGGGCCCGAACACCGGCGGCATGGGCACGATCGCCCCAAATCCCTGCTACACGGAAAAGATCGCGGACGAGTGCATGCAGACGATCTTCCTGCCCACGATCCGCGCGATGAAGGCCGAGGGCCGCCCCTTCAAGGGCTGCCTGTACTTCGGCCTGATGCTCACAAAGGACGGCCCGAAGGTCGTGGAGTACAACTGCCGCTTCGGCGATCCCGAGACGCAGGTCGTGCTGCCGCTTCTCAAATCCGATCTGCTCACGGTCATGCAGGCCACGACGAACGGTACGCTCAAGGACGTCCCCGTCGAATTTTCGGCCGATTCCGCCTGCTGCGTCGTCCTCGCCTCGAACGGGTACCCCAAGAAGTACGAGAGCGGCTTCCCCATCACGATGAGCGAAGAGGCCGCTGCGCACACCTACGTCGCGGGCGCGAAGAAAGACGGAGACAGGCTCCTGACCGCGGGCGGCCGCGTGCTCGGCGTTACTGCCGTCGCCCCCACGCTGGAAGAAGCCGTGAAGGAGGCCTACCGCTTATCGTCCGAGGTCGATTTTGCCAACAAATACTGCCGCAGCGACATTGGCCGCCGAGCCCTCGCCGCGCAAAAGGAGAGAGAGTAAATGGTCTATCGCGTCTGTGTTGAAAAAAAGCCCGGCCTTGCGCCCGAGTGCGCGAGCCTTCTTTCCGACTGCCGCTCGTTTCTGGACCTCAAGAGTCTTGAAAATGTGCGCATTTGGAACCGCTACGACGTCGAGGGCATCGACGAGACTCTGTTTGCCTATGCAACAAACACCGTTTTCTCCGAGCCGCAGCTCGACCTGACGAGCGGGGAGATCGACGCGAGCGGCGCTGCCGTCGTCTTTGCTGTCGAGCCGCTGCCCGGTCAGTTCGACCAGCGCGCGGACAGCGCGGCGCAGTGCATCCAGCTCCTCAGCCAGGGCGAGCGCCCGCGCATCCGCACGGCGAAGGTCTACGCGCTCTACGGCACGCTCTCTGAAAAGGACGTCGAGGCCGTCAAGCACCACGTTATCAACCCCGTCGAGAGCCGCGAGGCCTCGCTTGCAAAGCCCGAGACGCTCGAAGAGAACCTCTCCGAGCCCAAGAGCGTCGCATCGGTCGACGGCTTTACCGGGATGGATGAATCGGCGCTCTCGGCGCTTCTTTCGTCCATGGGCCTTGCGATGGACTTAGACGACCTCAAGACCTTGCAGGCCTATTTCCGCGACGAAGAGCACCGCGACCCCACCGTGACCGAGGTGCGCGTCGTCGACACCTACTGGTCCGATCACTGCCGCCACACGACGTTCTCTACGCATTTGGACGAGGTCAGCATCGAGGATCCCGCCGTCAAGGATGCGTATGACCGCTACCTCGCCGCGCGCGAGGAGGTCTACGGCATCGAGAAGGCCGCCAAGCGCCCCCAGACGCTCATGGACATCGCGACCATCGGCACCAAGACGCTCAAGAAACGCGGCCTTCTCCCCGAGCTCGACGAGAGCGAGGAGATCAACGCCTGCTCTATCCACGTTCCCGCCAAGGTGAACGGCGAGGAGCAGGACTGGCTGCTGATGTTCAAAAACGAGACCCACAACCACCCCACCGAAATTGAACCCTTCGGCGGCGCGGCCACCTGCATTGGAGGCTGCATCCGCGACCCGCTCTCCGGCCGCGCTTATGTCCATCAGGCGATGCGCGTCACCGGCGGCGGCGACCCGCGAAAGACGCTCGCGGAGACGTTTCCCGGAAAGCTCCCCCAGCGCAAGCTGGCGCAGACCGCGGCGGCGGGATATTCGTCCTACGGCAATCAGATCGGCCTTGCCACGGGCCATGTCGCCGAGCTCTACCACGAGGGCTACATTGCCAAACGCCTTGAGTGCGGCGCGGTCGTCGCCGCGGCGCCCGCCAAGAACGTTGTGCGCGAGCGTCCCGCCCCGGGCGACGTCGTTATCTTGCTCGGCGGCCGCACGGGCCGTGACGGCATCGGCGGCGCGACCGGTTCGTCGAAGAGCCACGATATGAAGTCCCTCACCACCATGGCGATCGAGGTCCAGAAGGGCAACGCGCCCGAAGAGCGCAAGATCCAGCGCTTGTTCCGAAACGGCGAGGTCACCCGCCTCATCAAGCGCTGCAACGACTTCGGCGCGGGCGGTGTGTCTGTCGCCATCGGCGAGCTGGCCGACGGCCTCGAGATCGAGCTCGACGCCGTGCGCAAGAAGTATGAGGGCCTCGACGGTACCGAGCTTGCGATCTCCGAATCGCAGGAGCGCATGGCCGTCGTCGTCGCGCCGGAGGATGAGGCGAAGTTCATCGCCGCCGCGCAGGCCGAAAACCTGGAGGCCTACCGCGTGGCCGTCGTGACTGAGAGCCCCCGCATGGTCATGCACTGGCGCGGCCAGACGGTCGCCGACCTTTCGCGCGCCTTCCTCGACACGAACGGCGCAGTCAAGCACGCAAGCATTCGCGTGGAAGCGGGAAAGAAGCAGGCGGAGTCCGCTTGCGCGCCGTGCACGCTGCGCGATATGGCGGGCAGCCTCAAGAGCGCGTCCCGCCGCGGTCTCACCGAGCGCTTCGACTCAACGGTCGGCTCGTTCTCGCTGCTCATGCCCTTTGGCGGCAAGACGCAGCGCAGTCCCTCGCAGGCGATGGCGGCGCTGCTGCCGGTGCTGCCGGGCAGCAAGACCGAGCAGGGCAGCGTGATGGCCTGGGCCTGCGACCCCGACGCACTGAGCGCCGATCCTTACACGGGTGCGCACAGCGCGGTCTACACCTCGGTTGCTAAGATCGTCGCCGCGGGCGCCGATTATCACAAGGCATATCTCACCTTACAGGAATTTTTTGAAAAGCTCCGCAATGAGCCCGTGCGCTGGGGCAAGCCTTTTGCCGCGCTCCTCGGTGCGCTGGACGCGCAGCTTGAGCTCGGCGCCGCCGCCATCGGCGGTAAGGACTCGATGTCCGGCACGTTCTTAGACCACGACGTCCCGCCGACGCTTATCTCCTTCGCCATCGCGCCCGTGCTGGCAGGCGAGATAGTGACGACTGACTTCAAGTCCGCCGGTCACGGCGTCTACCTCTTCTGCGGCGGTACGGCGGAGCAAAAGACCGCCGCGTGGGAGCGCTTCACCGCGCTCGCCCGCGCGGGCAAGGCCGCAAGCGCATGGGCCGTTGAAAACGGCCTTGCCGAGGCGGTGATGAAGATGTCGCTCGGCAACGAGGTCGGCTTTGCCGCGGCTTCGACCGCTCTCGACTGGTACCGGCCCATGCCCGGCGCGATCGTCGCCGAGCTCACCGAGGAAATTCCCGACGCCGTCTGCATCGGCGTCACGACGGCGAAGAAGACGATCACCATCGGCAATGACGAGGCGAGCATCTCTGGGCTGCTTGCCCTGAACGACGCCGTCCTCGAATCCGTCTATCCGACGAAGACGCAGGACGCCGGCACGGTCGAGTGCTTTACCTGTGAAACGGAAAAGCGCGCCGCGCCCGCTGTCAAGATCGCGCGTCCGAAGGCGCTGATCCCCGTCTTCCCCGGCACGAACTGCGAGTACGACACCCAGCGCGCCCTGCTCGAAGCAGGCGCGGACGCCGAGCAGTTCATCATCCGCAACTTAACGAGCGCCGACGTTGCTGACAGCGTCGAGCGCTTTGCCAAGGCCGTCAAGGATAGCCAGATCATCGTCATCCCCGGCGGCTTCTCCGGCGGCGACGAGCCCGACGGCAGCGCCAAGCTCATCACGGCGTTCTTCCGCAACGCCGCGGTCAAGGAGCAGGTCACGGACCTCCTCGAAAAGCGCGACGGTCTGATGCTCGGCGTGTGCAACGGCTTCCAGGCGCTCATCAAGCTCGGCCTCGTTCCCTATGGCAAGATCATGGACACCGACGCTGATTTCCCGACGCTGACCTACAACGTCATCGGCCGCCACCAGTCCCGTCTGGTCCGCACGCGCGTGTGCTCCAACAAGTCCCCCTGGCTTGCGGGTACGAAGGTCGGCGACATTTACACCGTGCCCATTTCGCACGGCGAGGGCCGCTTCCTCGCATCCGAAGAGCTTGTGAAGAAGCTCGCCGAAAACGGCCAGATCGCCACGCAGTACGTAGACCTTGACGGGTATGCTACAATGGATGCAGCATTCAACCCCAACGGCTCGATCTGTGCCATCGAGGGTATCACCTCGCCCGATGGCCGTGTATTCGGCAAGATGGGGCACACCGAGCGCATCGGCAAGGAGCTTTACCGCAACGTTCCCGGACAGTATGAGATGGAGCTGTTCACCTCTGCCGTGCGCTATTTCAAGTAATTAAAGAAGAGAGGAGCAGACCCAATGGCTTATTATTATCCCGAACCGTCTCACACGTTCAGCGAATATCTGCTCGTCCCCGGTTACACGTCCGAGGACTGCATTCCTGACAACGTCTCGCTCAAAACGCCCCTCGTGCGCTACCGCAAGGGGCAGGAGGAGTGCCCCATCAGCCTGAATATCCCGATGGTCTCGGCCATCATGCAGTCGGTGTCGAACGACACGCTGGCCATCGCGCTGGCCAAAGAGGGCGGCCTTTCGTTCATCTTCGGTTCCCAGTCCATCGAGAGCGAGGCCGAGATGGTGCGCCGCGTGAAAAGCAATAAGGCGGGCTTTGTGCCGTCAGCCTCGAACCTGACAAGCGAGCACACGCTGGCCGATGTTTTGGCCCTCAAGGAGAAAAACGGCTTCTCGACCGTCGCCATCACCGAGGACGCAACGCCCAACGGCAAGCTCCTCGGCATCGTGACGAGCCGCGACTACCGCGTGAGCCGCATGAGCACTGATTTGAAGGTGCGCGAGTTTATGACTCCGCGCGAAAAGCTCGTCACCGCTCCTGCGTCGACCACGCTCAAGGAGGCTAACGACATCATCTGGGAGCACAAGCTCAACGCGCTGCCCATCGTGGATGAAAACGACCACCTGCTCTACTTCGTCTTCCGCAAGGACTACGCCGAGCACAAGGAGCATCCCCTCGCGCTTCAGGATGACAAGAAACGCTACCTCGTCGGCGCGGGCATCAACTCCCGCGACTATGCCGAGCGCATCCCCGCGCTCGTGGAGGCCGGCGCGGATGTGCTGTGCATCGACTCGTCGGAGGGCTACTCCGTCTGGCAGAAGAAGGTCATCGACTACGTGCGCGCGAACTACGGCAATACCATCAAAATCGGCGCGGGAAATGTCGTCGACCGCGACGGCTTCCGCTTCCTCGCCGAGAGCGGCGCGGACTTTGTCAAAGTCGGCATCGGCGGCGGCTCCATCTGCATCACGCGCGAAACGAAGGGTATCGGCCGCGGCCAGGCCACCGCGCTCATTGAGGTGAGCGCCGCGCGCGATGAATACTTCCGCGAGACCGGCGTGTATGTCCCCATCTGCTCCGACGGCGGCATCGTGCACGACTATCACATGACGCTCGCGCTCGCCATGGGCGCGGACTTCCTGATGCTGGGCCGCTACTTCGCTCGCTTCGACGAATCGCCGACGAACAAGCTGCTTGTCAACGGCGTGTACGTCAAGGAATACTGGGGCGAAGGCTCGAACCGCGCGCGCAACTGGCAGCGTTACGACCTCGGCGGCAAGACGGGCCTTGCGTTTGAAGAGGGCGTGGATTCCTACGTCACCTACGCGGGCTCCCTGCAGGATAACGTCGCAAGAAGCCTTTACAAGGTCAAGTCGACCATGTGCAACTGCGGCGTGACGACGATCCCTGACCTGCAGAAGAACGCGAAGCTCACGCTCGTCTCCGCCACCAGCATCGTCGAGGGCGGCTATCACGATGTGATGCTCCGCTCCACCGGCAAGGGGAATGACTGAGCAGGGGCGCGCCAATTGACAACGCAAAGCGCATCCAGCTTATCGCTTATTGGGTGTAGATTTTCAGAAATTCGCGGATCTGCGCCGCGTTCAGCTTTTTTCGCAGGGTCATCCCCCTCCCCCGCCGCCCGCGCGGGGCGGCGGACGCGACAGGGCAAAAAAACGGCGGCTCGAAAGCCGCTGCACATAACGCTTATCAAAAACAACGATGACCCTTGGCCGATCTCCTGCGTTTCACGGCCAAGGGTCATCCATGGTTCTTAATATCTAACATCATTGACTATCGGCGATACTCGTCAGCATTGATGAATACGGCGTTTCCGTCCAGGAGGGAGATCATCAGGTCGGATAAACCAGTCTTCCCCGCGCCGGGTTGTCCGGCAAGGAGAATGCCGCGAGGATGTGGGTTCTGCCGATAGCGGCGCAGATTCTGGCGAAGCTCCTTCGCAAGCAGATTTGCGATATCGCTTTCTGAAAAGAGTTCCAGCGGATCGCGCACATCAACCATTTGTATTCGCTCCGATCCCGTCCAGAAAATGCGTTGCCATGTCAAACTGCCCGCGAATCCGCTCAAGGTCAGCTTCGCTCCTTGCAAGCAGGATGTCCTGCTTCGCGTTCCAAACAAGGGAGTACATCACAGAGATCGGATGCATCTCGTCTTGAATTTGATTCTGCTGCTCATAGTGAAAAATATCTCCAAGAATGCCAGCGCCCTTCTCCAACAGAACTTCCTGACGCAGTGAAAACTCATAATGACTCATTGCTCCACCTCCCGAACTGCTGTTGTTTCAGTATAAGCATTTTAACACATATCTACCACGGGAGCAAGATAAATTCCGATAGAGGCTTGCTGCGGTCGGATTGTTGCTTTCGTAGAACTTGCGCCGACGCCGGGGATTCCACTCGCTTTCTCTCCGCGTCTTCGGTATTGTGTGTTTACAGAATAAACCTCAGGCCACGCAGGAGCTGCTACGCCTAATCAAAGAAAAAGCCTCGGAGGTGAAATCACATGGCAAAACGAAGACCGTCCGGCGACGGCATGGTACGCAAGCGGGAGGATGGTCGCTGGGAGGGCCGCATCGTAGTGGGGCACAAGGACAACGGCGACTCCATCTTCCGCTATGTCTACACCGACACCCAAAAGGAGCTGACCGCAAGGCTGCGGAAGTGCATCACCGCCTATCAGGGCGTCGACCTGACGGAGCAGAGCAGGCTCGCCCTGTGGATCAATGGCTGGTGAGCAAGGAGGGGATGGTGCGGCCCGGTACCCTGAATGGTTACTGCGGCTACATCGAGAACCATATCCGTCCCTGCCTTGGAGAGAAGCGAATCAGTCAAATCAAAGCAGTGGACATCCAACGGTTTTATGATATGCTGTCCCGGAAGCTGGCCAGCGGCACGGTCCGCCGCATCCATACCACGCTCCATGGAATCCTGAAAGCAGCGGCACAGGCGCGGCTCATCCCGAGGAATCCAGTGGAGGAGGTGACGCCGCCAAAGTTCAGCTATCAGGAAAAGAAGGTGCTGACGGCGGAGCAGGTCGACCGCCTCTTGGAGGCCATTCAGAAGGACTCCTTATGGCATGACCTCTTCTACACAGAGCTTACCACCGGCCTGCGCCGGGGTGAGCTGTGCGGTCTGCGGTGGGAGGACTTCGATGCGGCAAGCGGAAGCTTAAAGGTCTGCCGCACAGTGCGCCGGGAGAAGGGCAAGGGCCTTACCACAGGCGATACCAAGACCTACGCGGGGACACGGACGATCACCCTGCCGCCCAGCCTTGCGGCGCTGCTGAAGGAGAGAAAGCGGGCGGCGAAGACAGCTTGGATATTCCCGGACCTGCTCCACCCGGAGCGGCCGACCGCCCCGGACGCCGCCTACCAGCGCATGAAGCTGCTGCTGGAGCAGGCGGGACTGCCTGACATCCGCTTTCATGATCTGCGCCACACATTCGCCACATTGGCCTTGCAAAACGGCGTGGATGTCAAGACCGTCAGCAGCATGCTGGGCCACTACGACGCGGGGTTTACCCTACGCACCTACACCCACGCCACCCGGCAGAAACAGGACGAAGCCGCGCAAACCATGGGCAGCCTCATGAACAACTTGAGTTGAGAAAGGCACACTTGAATAGAATATCTAAACAAGAATTGGTATTGTTTAAGGGTGCTTGACTCGCCATATGAGGAAATGAATATCTCGTGTCGACTATTATAATATATCGGAAAGCAGCTGGTGAAATTGACAAATATCCCCAAAAATCTTATAATATATACAAAAAGAACAGATGGGAGCTTTTTTGTGAAGTACCTATGCAAAGAACTTAGAGAGCAATATGAGATTTCTGCGAAAGAGTGTGGGGAAATCAATGAATTGCAATACCCGCTTATCGGGATGGGTGATGTGCTAAGAGCTTACTACATATTGGCAGACTATTTCACTGATGATTCTGGTGGGGCTAAAGTAGAAAAAATGCTCGTGGGCCTACGTAGTAAAGATTTATTGGCATCCGCACTATGTCGGCAAGCAACTTCTTTTGGTGGGAGAGTGAAGTTCACAATTGATCTTGATATTTGTGCAACTCTGTTTTATGGGCTAGCAAAAAATCATGCCTTTTTGGACGGCAACAAACGAGTGTCATTGCTAATTCTTCTCTATCAATTGAATCTTTATGGATACCTTCCTCAGGCATCCACAAAAGAGTTTGAGAAGCTTGTACTGGCAGTGGCTGCGAACGAATTGGATCTCAAATATAATAATGCGTGGAAAAAGTTCAAAAAGCAATCAGATAAGGAAGTTAAAACCATTTCCTATTTGCTTAGGCGTATGGTAAAGAAGAAAGATCACTCCTATCATGTTTCGCCAACAATGAAAGAATTTATAGCAACACTGGAGGGGGCGAACATTACAACAAGATTGGAGAATGGGAAAATTCATTTGCGGCGAGAAGTAAAGAGGCCGTGGCCATTTAAACCCGAAACAATTAACTACTCAATAGGTTTTGCGGGCTGGAGTCGGAGCGTAGGCGCTAAAACGGCGCGGGAAGTTCTTCAAAAGCTGAAGCTTTACGAAGAATATCCAGACTATCAAGACTTCCTTGAGGGGAAAGAACCTATGTACCAAATGGTAGAACAGTTCGAGGTTCCACTTAGACGATTAAAAGATGAATGAATACGCATATTGTGCACAATAACCACCCGCATGGCATCTCACCCAACGATGTGAGATAATATCCCAAAACTTGAAAAACTCACGGTGAGTTTTTCGAGAAGGAGGGAGAGATGCTATCAAATGGCAGATGTATTGGCAGTGCGGGACGACTATCGGGCGCAGACATGGAGAATACTTATTCAGGAATGCAGCAACAGCGGACTGACAAAACGGGAATTTTGCCGGCGGCGTGGGATTTCCGAGAAAAGCTTTTACTACTGGCTCCGGAAACTCCGCAGTCAGATGGCAGAAGCTGCCGGGCCTCAGATCGTGCAGCTGGAATCTTCTGTGACTTCAACGGAGATTCTTCAGATCCACTACCGGGGTGCAGAATTGAAGCTGCCGGTCGGTGTGGATATTGAGGCTGTCGCTGCACTGCTTCGGTCCATTCAATCGCTATGATAGATCTGACAAAAGTCCGGAATTTCTATATTGCCTGCGGCTATACAGATCTCCGTCTTGGGATCGACGGCCTTGCCGCAGTAGTGAAGCAGCAGTATGGCAGTCATTTTGACGAAGAAAGTCTGTTCCTGTTCTGCGGCAGACGAACGGATCGAATCAAGGCTCTGTACTGGTGCGGCGA
>ENA-ORSI01000172-ORSI01000172.1-human-gut-metagenome-genome-assembly--contig:-NODE-172-length-64946-cov-6.143579_pt1 | contig 64946 bp, 67 predicted proteins | sample MGYA00242187_ERZ509154 | MGnify/ENA primary metagenome ERZ509154 (study PRJEB26280, sample SAMEA2338627) | human gut metagenome | biome: human gut; feature: human-associated habitat; material: faeces...
GCAGACCAAATGCGGCTGTTTTTCCGGTTCCGGTTTGTGCCAGAGCCACTACGTCGTTGCGGTTTCCTAACAGATACGGTATAACTTCTTCTTGTACAGGCATGGGATTTTCGTAACCCATTTCCTCGATTGCCTGGCGTATTTCTGCGGAAACGCCGAGTTCTTCAAATGTCTTCATTTATTTCAAATATCTAATTCGGCTGCAAAGATACGGACAATTAATGGATTATCGGCTATAAGAGTTGTTTATTCTTTGCTATTTGACAGCCTTTTACCGGAAGAGCTTTACTCTTCCGGCCTGTATTCCAATATATCTCCCGGCTGGCAATCGAGTGCTTTACAGATTGCCTCCAGGGTAGAAAATCGGACTGCTTTGGCTTTTCCTGTTTTCAGGATGGAAAGATTGGCGGGGGTAAGGTCGATTCTTTCGGCAAGCTCTCCCAGCGAAATCTTCCGTTTTGCCATCATCACATCAAGGTTTACTATAATCGGCATACGTTTTATTTGTTGTTTAGTCTCTTCCACCATTTGGTATAACGGTGGGTTATTTTATAATAAGCAAAAGCTCCGGCATAAAGCCATATTAGGCTTGCAAATATACGCAGAAACCTGTTCTCCAAAAGTGGATAAAAGGTGAGGAAGCAAATCAATTCTAATACGATGAGTGTGGCAAGAAAACTTATAATAATGTAAATGGCTGCCATCGGGCGTGAATAGTTGCTTTTCGGTTTCATAGGCGATATGTAGTTAAATGGTTAGGTCGTTCTCTTCCTTAATCTTTACGGCCTTGGCAAAGATTTCCGTAAGTAATACGATCAGGATGACTAAATCCCATTGCAGGGGTATCGGGGTGACACCTATCACCTGATAACCCGGCAGGGATACTTGTGCAAGGACTGCCTGCTCGATGCTCCAGTTTAACAAGTACGAGAGTGAAATGGCTGCTAACTGGCCGTAAGCTATCCAGCGGAGCCACCAGATATTACGTCGGGAGAATACATCTTGTCGGGTGATACGTATAAGTACACGTATCAGGCAGTAGATACCATAAGTCGCTAATACGATGGTTGCCAAAGCTGCGAATATTATGGTGATTAACATGGTTGGAGTCTCTTTGATCAGACAGGTGATTGTTGAAACATGATACGGCACTTTTACTGTTTCACCGGGTAATTGCAAATTCAGACTATCGCTTGGACTGGAGATAGGAGTAACTCTTACTTCTGCCCTGAATACGTGTGAATCTGCCTGTGTGCCGTAAGTAGAGCCAGCCTTTTGTCCATCTTCAAAGCCTTGCTTGAAATCTTTGAGATTACTGCCTATGGCAAAAAAGATATTCAGTGCTATGGCAAAAATGGCCAATATACCTAATATGCTGATGTGTTTCATAAATTCGGGGTATTATTCGATTGTACTTGTGGGTTGTTCTTCTCTCCATGTTGCAGGCTGTGGAAGCAGTCTTTGGATGTACTTGATGCATACGAAAGTGAGTATCGCTCCCGCAACCGCCATGAGTGCAGCTCCTTCGGGGCCGTAGGTGGAAACCATTGTAGCATTCGGATCATCGGAAAGCCAAAAGCTGACAACGGCAGTACTATTGTTGACGAAGTGCATCAATATGCCGGGGAGCAGACTACCTGTATGATAATAGACCCAGCCTAGGGCCAGTCCTACTACGAAAGCAAAAGGAGCTTGTACCCAGTTTCCATGTACGATACCGAATATCAGTGACGATACAACAATAGCCCAGAGCGGCTTTTTCCATTTGCGCAGCAGATGTCCCTGGATGGCTCCCCGGAACAATAGCTCTTCTACAATAGGGGCCATAATCGTGATTGCCACAATTCCCAGTGGATGCTGCATCATCATGGCGAAAGTTTCCTGCATGTTATTGGGCAAGTCGGCGAGTTCGTTCAGGTAATTGCTCCACAACCCCATACCTACGATTAATAGGATAGCGGCAATCAGGACCTTACCGGAGTTGTAATACGCCCAAGTTTTTCGGTCGAGCGGTACATATTTTCCCACTATCAGATGAATACCTACCGCAGCTGTAGATAGAACCTGTGCCAGCAGAATGAGGGTTATGTAAGTAGAGTCGGTGGGTTGAGGTAATTCTGTGGTATGATGGAAGATCATATATCCGCACAGGAAAACTCCCATGAATGCCAGTTGGTAGGCAAAATAGTATAGCAATAATTTGATGGTGCGTCCCATAATAATTGAATTTTAATTATTTGTTATTTTCACTTATTTCGCAGGCAGATGAACGGCTATAATAAGTCAATAAAGCATTCGAACTGTCTACATAATAAACACTTTGTTGGCGATTACGCTCAAAGTTACAAAAAAGTTTGTCCCATTCGGCATAATCCATGATACATATCGAGTCATTCGACATAATAGTGAGCAGATAGGCGGGTGTCCACATCTGTTGTCGCAAATTCCATCGATATGCTTTCTTCTCGGTCAGTCGTCTTTGTTCGTCGTACCGGTACTCGTATTTCCATTTTGGAGTAAGTGTTTTGCCGTCTTCATTCAGGGTAGAAACAATCAACCCGTTGTCTGTTTCTCCATAAATGAAAGTTTCTTTTGCGTTTGCCTTTGTGACTGTTAGTGTCATCAGGGTGAAGAGGCTTGCCATAGCTGCTTTTTTTAGTAATGTCTTTTTCATAATTGCATCGTGTTTGTAGTTCTTAATTATTTTATTTGTGTTTGTTTTCGATAAATATTTATCGTTTTTCGATATGCAAATGTAGATATTATTTTTAGAGTACAAAAGAAAATCAGGAAATATTTATCGAAAAACAATAAATATTTTCTGATTTATATTGAAAATACTTTTAGAAAGCCTTCTTGAAGGCATAAAGAAGTTTTCAAAAGGGGAATAAGTGTATATTTGCGGATAATTGTTATATTTACAAAAGTATTTATTTTGTTAATCAATAAAGGTATTATGAAAAAACTAATTCTCTCTGTAATGATGAGTTTGTTTGTCGTGGGATTCTCTTTTGCCCAGACATTGACTTCACCCAATGGAAATTTAATCATGGATTTTCACTTGTCGGCTGATAAGACTCCGGTTTATTCGTTGAAATATAAAGGGAAAGATGTTATCCGGGAAAGTAAGATGGGCTTCCAGATACGTCCGTCGTTCGATTTCAGTAAGAACTTCCGTATCATAGAAACAAAGGAAACAGCATCCGATACTACCTGGAATCCTGTTTGGGGGCAGAACAGTGTCATTCGGGATAATCATAAGGAACTATTTGTAGCCTTGGAGCAAGAAGGTACGGGGTGGTTGCTGAATATTCGTTTTCGTTTGTTCGATGATGGGTTGGGATTCCGTTATGAATTTCCGGTACAGAAAGAATTACGGCATTTTACTATTAATGAGGAAGTGACGGAGTTTCAGCTGGCAGGCGATCATAAGGCATTTTGGATTCCAGCTGACTATGATACCAATGAGTTTCAGATAACGACTTCCAAACTGTCGGAAGTGCCGCAACTGATAGACAAGGCGCGCGATGAGGCCCTGGCTTGCAAGTCACCTTCGCCTAATCTAGCTGTACAGACTCCGTTGATGCTGAAGTCGGATGACGGACTTTATATCAACATCCATGAGGCGGCTTTGGTTAATTATCCTGCTATGCATCTGAATCTGGATGCAAAGACTTTTTTGATGAGTTCGCACCTGACTCCTGATAAAAACGGGGCGAAAGGATATATCCAGACCGGCAGTACCAGTCCGTGGCGTACGATTGTAGTAAGCGACGATGCACGTGATATCTTGGCCTCGAACTTGATAGTAAATCTGAATGAACCTTGCAAACTGGAAGATACTTCCTGGATTAAGCCGACCAAATACGTGGGTGTATGGTGGGAATACTTTACGGGCGGAGGCTCTACCTGGGCTTATACCGATACGCAAGACATCGTAATCGGTAAAACTGACTATACCCAACTGAAACCGAATGGTCATCATGGTGCCAATACGGCCCATGTAAAGGAGTATATTGACTTTGCAGCGAAAAATGGTTTTGATGCCGTGCTGGTGGAAGGATGGAATGAAGGGTGGGAAGACAATTATGCTCATGCCAAGGAATTTATATACAGTTTCACTAAAGCTTATCCGGACTTCGATGTAAAGGAACTGCAACGTTATGCCGCATCGAAAGGAGTAAAAATTATTATGCACCATGAAACAACTTCGTCGGTGGCCGATTATGAACGTCAGATGCATGATGCGTTCCGTTTTATGAAAGAAAATGGCTACGATGCGGTAAAGACTGGTTACGTAGGGCCCATCATCCCACGTAGTGAACATCACGACGGACAGTGGATGGTGAACCATTACAATCGGGTAGCTGAGACGGCTGCGAAGTATCATATTATGGTTGATTCACATGAAGCCGTACGTCCTACGGGTATGTATCGTACGTATCCCAACTGGATTGCTCAGGAATCAGCGCGTGGTACGGAGTTTGAATCGTTCAATGGCATTCGTCCTGATCACCAGACAATCTTGCCGTTTACCCGTCTGATGGGTGGTCCGATGGATTATACTCCGGGAATTTTTGAAGGTGATCTTTCTGTTTATGGTTCTAACAAGGCTCAGTTGGGTACTACCTTGGTAAAACAGCTTGCATTGTATGTAACGATGTATAGTCCGCTTCAGATGGCAGCCGATTTATATCAGAATTATGAAAAATATCCGGATGCTTTTCAGTTTATTAAGGATGTAGCAGTGGACTGGGACAATACCTATATTCTGGAGGCGGAACCGGGTGATTACATCACGATTGCTCGTAAGGCAAAAGGAAAGAACGAATGGTATGTGGGTGGAATTACCGATGAGAATAGTCGGGAAACTGTTATCGATTTGAGTTTCCTTCCGGCTGGAAAGAAATATCAGGCAACTATTTATGCTGACGGAAAAACAGCCGACTGGCGTACAAATCCCAAAGAATATGTGATTTCGACAAAGAAAGTGACCAGCAAAACGAAGTTGAAACAGCGTCTTGCTCCGAGCGGTGGTGTAGCTATCAGCATTAAGGAATTGTAATCTGTTATCATAGTTTTTTGTAATCCCCGATTTCTTTGAATAAAAGATGTCGGGGATTTTTTTGTCTTAACAGAACTCGAATGTTTTATTCCTTAACTTTTTAATAACAGGCGAGATATTGTTTCGCGATCGGCATTCAATTGGGCAATCAGTTGTTCCAGACTGTCAAACTTTTGTTCTTGGCGGATAAATTCAATAAATTCTATCCGCATGTGACGGTTATAAATATCTCCAGAGAAGTTAAGAATATGTACTTCGATACTTAAGTCGGAGCCATTGTCAACGGTTGGGCGATGTCCGATGTTTAACATACCGGCATACTGTGTCCCGTCGATGTCGGCATATACAGCATATACACCTTCTTTGGGAATCAGTTTGTCGGAACAGGAGGGGAGGAGATTGGCTGTTGGAAATCCCAGCTTACGACCTACTTTATACCCGTCGACAACTGTTCCATCCAGATAATAGCGATAGCCCAGATAATGATTGGCATGCTGTATGTCTCCTTCCTTTAAAGCTTTACGTATGACAGACGAGCTGATGGATACTCCTTCTTCCACCAATGCTTGTGCACGAACTACTTCCATATCCAGTTCCTTTCCATATTGGCAATAATCGTCGAATCCTTCGCTGCGGTTATGACCGAAGCGATGGTCGTAGCCGATGACCAGCACACGGACGTTAAAACGTTCACGAAGCAGTTGCATGAATTGGCGTGCAGAGAGCAAGGACAATTCTTTGGTAAATGGAAGCATGATGCAATAATCTGCTTCCGTTTGCTGGATAAGAGTTGTTTTTTGTGGCAGACAAGTAAGCCATTGAGGGCGGTAATTACTTTGCATGACCTGACGTGGATGCACGGGAAAGGTTATCAGGGCGCTATGGAAGTTCCTTTGGCGGGCTTCTCTGCAAACCTGTTCGATAAGGAAACGATGGCCACGGTGTAGTCCGTCGAAGCAACCGATGGTTGCCACGCAAGGTGAAAGTATTTGCTTAATCTCGTCTGTTATAATCTTCATGTAGGAATTTATTTAAATAATTCACCGAGATCTGTTCCCGGTATGTAGTGAGCAGCCTGCATGCCTGTTGAGGCTGCTGCCAGACAATTTGTCTCTGCATCGTCTATGAACAATGTTTCTGCTGGTTGGAGACCGGCTTCCTGTAAAACTCTTTGGAAAATAGCGGGATCGGGTTTTGACAGGTGCATGCGATACGACAGGAAAATACGCTCAAAGTACATTGTATAGTCTTTACCGTTACGGCAGAATGCATTCTTGTAACCATATTCCCAGTGAAGTTCGTTCGTATTACTCAATAAAAATAGCCGGTAATGTTTGCTCAGTTCAGCGAGCAACAGGAGTTTTTCCTCAGGAATGGTAAGCAGCTCCATATTCCACATGCAGTCTATTTCCTCATCCGTAAGCGGTTTATTGATATGTTTACGTATAGCCTCACGAAATTCGGGCGTGCTTATTTTCCCGCACTCATAATCGCGGAAGAAGCCCAGCTCATTAGTACCTGTCAGCAGGTCACGCACATTGACTGCTCCCGCCTGTTCGAAGGCGCTGATACACCCTTCCAGATTCAGGTCTATCAGTACGCCTCCCCAGTCGAAGATGATATTTTTTATTTGTTCATTCATGTCATACCCAATGTTTACGGCATTGAATTATTTGCTTTTCAAGCGTTTGATGCCTCTCCATATTTCACCAATCCACAAGACGAATGAAGTTCCTCCTATGATGTATAACCATTCACTCAATGGAAGAGGTTCGGTACGGAATACTTTGCCGCCAAAGCTTACGATGATGATTTGTCCTACAAGAATAATCAGTGCAACACCCAGCATGCCTAATGCGTGTCCTGCATCTTTAAAGAATGAATGGTTGGTACCGAAAACACTAGCATTGAACAGGTTCCAGAACTGAAGCATCACAAATATGGTGAAGAACACAGTAAGATGATGTGTATCCATACCGCCTGAAAGATTCTTAAAGTAGACCAGCAATCCCATTAAGATGATGAGGAAGCCTAAGCCCACTCCGAAAATTGTGTTGCGCATGACCGGTGTAATGATGAAATCGGTGCGGCGACGCGGTTTCTCATTCATTACATCCATGCTTGGTGCAATCGAAGCAAGAGCCATTGCAGCAAATGTATCCATGATCAGATTCACCCAAAGCATCTGAGTAACGGTAAGTGGTAATTCTGTTCCGAAGAAAGCACCTAACAAGACACTCAGCAGAGCCACTACATTGATGGTCAGCTGGAATACGATAAAGCGCTGTATATTCTTATACAATGAACGTCCCCACATGACAGCTGTTGCAATGCTATTGAATGAATCATCCAACAAGGTAATATCGCTAGCTTCTTTAGCTACAGAAGTCCCGGTACCCATCGACAAGCCAACTTGTGCGTGGTTCAGGGCAGGTGCGTCGTTTGTTCCATCACCTGTAACGGCTACGACAGCTCCTTTTTGCTGTAACAATTGCACTAGACGCTGTTTGTCCATCGGGCGAGCACGGCTCATTACTTTCAGGTCGAGTACACGGTCGAGTGCTTCTTCGTCACTCAATGCTGCAAATTCTACCCCTGTGATGCGGTTACGTTCTGTATCTTCCGGAGTCCAAAGTCCGATCTGACGAGCAATCTCCGTAGCTGTTCCCGGAGTATCGCCTGTTACAATCTTGATTCCGATGCCAGCCGACTGACATTTCTTTACGGCATTCGGTACATCCGGACGAATCGGGTCACTGATCGCAAAGATACCCAAGAAAGTCATTCCACCTTCGCCGACTAACTCAGCACAATCGTCGGAAGCGTTTTCTGGGACAACCTTGTAGGCTATACCCAGTGTACGCATGGCTTTATTCTGATAAGCAAGTAGTTGTTCGTTATATTTATCGATCTGAGCCTTTTCCAGATTACATTTGCTCATGACGATTTCGGGAGCTCCCTTAATGTAAAGTATCCGTTTCTTCTGAATCGGTGAATCGACTAATGTAGCCATGTATTTGCGTTCAGTTGAGAAGGTCAATTGGTTGACTACTTTGGCTTCTTCGCGTAGTTTCATGTAATCCTTTCCTTTGCTGTTCAACCAGAGCAAAAGGGCGATTTCAGTCGGGTTTCCTACTCCTGAAGGCTTTTCGCCTTCAGCCTTTTCTTCAAGGAATGCAGTCGAGTTAGCAGCTATACCTTCTGCTACCAGATCGGGCTGGCTTTCATCTACCTGAGCTTCGTATACCTGCATCAGGTTCTGAGTAAGTGTTCCTGTTTTATCGGTACAGATAACTGTGATGGCACCCATTGTTTCGCAGGCGTGCATCTTTCGAACCAGGTTGTTGGTTTTCAGCATGCGTCGCATGTTCAGGGCGAGGCTGAGGGTTACGCTCATTGGCAGTCCTTCAGGTACTGCTACAACGATTAAGGTGACAGCCATCATGAAGTACTTCAATACGATACGTGCTATCTCCAGCCATGAATGCCAATCGTTAATGCCAATGAAATTTTCTGAAGTGATAAAACTATATAAATCTTTACTGGTAAAAACGATAAAAGTCAGTGCGGCAATTGTAAAACCTGCCTTACCAATCAAGTTTGCCAGTTTGGTAAGCTGGATATTCAGCGGAGTTTGTTCCTGACTTTGTTCGGTAGACTGCCGTGCAACCTTACCGATTTCTGTCGCATCGCCTACACGGTCTACACGCATGATACCGTGTCCGTCGGTTATGGTCGTTCCGCGCATAACGGCATTCGACGGATAAGTAGCTTCCTCATCAAAATGTGCCTTATCGGTGGTTTTGTTCACCATCAATTCTCCGGTAAGAGTTGATTCGTTGACTTGCAGTGAAACGGCTTCCACCAGTGTTCCGTCGGCAGGGACTTCTTCTCCTGTATTCAGCACAACAATATCGCCTACTACGATGTCTTTACGAGGTATTTCTTTGATTTTTCCGTTACGGATAACCGTTACCGGGGTTTCTTCTCCCACAGCATTCAGCAGGTCGAATTTTTTATTAGCATCATATTCAAAATAAAATCCGATACCTGTAGCGAGGAAGATTGCAAAAAAGATACCGATTGTTTCGGCATATTCGCTTTCGATGATTGAAATAATCAGGGAGAATACCGCAGCTACCAGCAGTACGCGAATTACAGGGTCTTGAAATTTTTCCAGATATAGCTTCCAGATGGAAGGACGTTTGGGGGGAGTCAACAGATTAATTCCATTTTTCTCCCGGCTCGCTATGACCTCTTGATCGGTCAGTCCGGTCAGATGTGGTTCATTTGTGCTTTGTGACATAATGCCTAGTTATTAATTGATTAAGTAGCACAAAAATACAATATATATTGATATGCCTGTACAGACTTAGTTTTTTTTATAAAAAAATCTCCATAAATGTTGCAAGTTTCAGGCTAATCTATTACTTTTGCACTCAGATTTAAGGAGCCCCCTTATATTAGGACTTGTAGCTCAGTTGGTTAGAGCAACAGACTCATAATCTGGAGGTCCCAGGTTCAAGCCCTGGCTGGTCCACGAACAATAGTTTCTAATTAGCTAATATTCAAGAAGTTAATTAGAAACTATTTTTGTTTTTGTCAACCGAATGTCAACCAATCTAAGTCTTGTTTTTCTCATTACATGGCCTAAATATTACATTTATTCGCAAATTTAAAGAATAAAATGTTTCAGTTTACTTTATTATATCATTTAATAATGCTCATTAGAGCATTGTTGTTTGAAAATTATGCAAATAAAATGATAAGACTCATTCGAAGTTTCAATAAATTCTATATTTTTATTCATTGCATAATTCCCCCGAAATATAAATAAACCTAGAATATGACAAACAAAGAAATATTTTACGAAGAGCTTGCGGCTCATTTTACTAAAGAAGAGCAAGATTGTATAAAAGCAAAATGTACTTCTATGGAGAAGGATAGGCCAGCTAATTATGACTCGGAAAAATTCTATAAATGGATTAGTAGCATTGTTAAGAATCAAAGATTTGGCTATCACAAATGTATGCTTATGCTTGAAAATGCTCATAAAACGCTTACTTATAGTTCTTATATTGATAATCAGAAAGCTGACGCATTTAGAACTATGGAAAAGCAAATTATGGAAAACATATTACCTATAATTAAAAAGCATCTTACAAATTTAAATGAAGATAAACAATTAGTATTGGCATCGAGTATCGCAATCAATATAAAGGATTCCGTTTATCATAGCGGTATTATAGGAAAGCTAAAACCATTGTATGAAGATTTACTTAATCTGCAAGAATTGTCAATCTATAATCAAAACTCTAACAATAAACTAGATAAGATCACTTTTACTAAACATGAAGGCGGTAGCTTAGTATTTAGATCTGAAATGTTCACTCAGATAATGCAGAAAGAATTTTATCATTACATTATGAGGTCATTCCATGAAAGTTCTTTCAAATCAGAAAATGACATAAAAACAAAAATAGATAGAATCAATACTGCGGAAAAATATATGGAGATATTGGTTATAAAAATCATTGCAGAGCAATTAATCAACAATGGAATTCTTTCAAAGACGTCTAACAAAAATAATTCGCTAGGACTTTTAAATAAAAATGGTGAGCCCTTAGAATTTCCTAATAGCATAGGAGTTCTTATTTTTGATATTGTTAGAAAACTTAAATTGATAAATAATAACGATGCTGATATTTATACTGGAATAGAGAAAAAGGATTATATTAAATCAAAACTGAAAACGAGTAATAATAGTCGATATCAATTTGATATTGACTCCTTATTAGAAGGTTTTGATGATTTCTTTTTGTGGTTATTTAAAAAGGAACAATGATACTTCAATTTTTAACAATTACATCATAATGTGACCTTTCAATCTAATTGAATACGAAGCTATTCCCCCCTCTCAAATCCCCCGAAACCCTTATATGTGAGAAGAAAAGAACAAAGAATGAGAAGATAATAAGCAGAAAGGAAATACATAATATAGAAAGCGGTGACTAATAGAAGTGAACCATTAAGCTTCTATTAAAATCACAGAAAAATAATCTCTATTTCGGGATAGATATACTATAGTTATATCAGATTCTCAAATAGAGATTATTTTCATTATTATCCTCAATACTTTACAGGCAGGAAATCTGGTTATCACTGGATTTCCTGTTTTTTTTTGTTTCCCTTCAAAGCCTTATTAGTGAGAATAATAAACCAATTAACTAACAAACTAATTAAGGAGGATTTTATATGAAAATGAAAAATGTTTTTGAAGTAGTAAAGATTCTGGTCTTGGTGGTAAATGTGATAGAAAGTGTCGAATATGTAGAACGATTTATAAGGAGACACCGAAAGCCCAAGACTATTGGAGGATTTAAAACGGAAGAAGTAAAATGAAAGGCCCATGACTAAAAAGGAGAAAGTAACGGATGGGTTGATTATCATTTTTGAGGTAGCTCTATGCTGCCTCAAGAATTTTAAGAAGTTCAAAGCCTTGCTGAAGAAGAAAATCAGCAAGGTCAGTAATTAACAGAACAAAGAAAGGAGAATAATGGAAACAAATTTATTGACAGCTATAAAAGAGGATGCGGTGGATGCAGTAATTATCAATGAAGATGCACCCAGAAAGACATCCTTTATTGAAGCGAATACTGAAGAGGTTACATTAGAACACCTCAAGAAAGATTGTATCATACCTGTATTTTCAAGGGATAATGAGGTATGTATATCACATCAGAGCTTCATTGGTTCAGTCCATGAAGCTGTAAAGGATTTCTATAAAGGGGAAAAGATAGAAGATCCCATTATCAGAGTTTCCCACATTGTGAAGGGGCGAATTCCTTCAGCGATCAACAAGCCCGTAAAGGATTTGCTTGAGAGTGATCGGACAATGTACTATGAAAGAATGATTTTCGAGATTCAGGTTCCTACCATACATCAGGATATTAACGGAAATCATCTGACACTATCCGTTGTTGGCTGTAAAAGCTATGCGAGGGATAATCTAGCAGGGAGATTTACTGCCCAGAAATTTTCAATGGCAGTAGGTTTTCAGAATATGGTCTGTACCAATCAGTGCATCTCAACTGATGGTTACAGAGAGGATATCAGAGCAATGAATGAAGGTGACTTGTATAAGTCAGCTCTGGATTTGTTCGGAAACTATAATATTGCCAAGGATATACATTTAATGCAGTCTCTCGGAGAAGTGAATCTGAATGAGCATCAGTTTTGTCAGATACTGGGAAGAATGAGAATGTACAGCTGTTTGAGTCAGAAAGCACAGAAAAGACTTCCTCTTGTGAGCATTACGGACAGTCAGATAAATAATGTTGCAAAACAATATTTGAACGACAGCAATTTTGCAGGAGGCGAAGACGGAATATCAATGTGGAGATTTTATAATCTACTTACCGGAGCTGTAAAGAACAGTTATGCAGACACATTTCTTAACAGGACTGTAAATGCGATGGAACTGAGTGTAGGACTTTCAGAAACACTTCAGGGTAAAGATGGGAGATATGCCTGGTTTCTGGGTTAACATCCCGGAACGTTCCTGGTAAATATCCGAGGAGGGTATCACAATGGTGGTATCCTCCTTTTTTATTTAATAACAATTTAAAAATCAGAATGATATGCTATACTATAATTTCAATAACTACGAAGAATTCAAGGAATTATTCGGATTAGTAAAACATGGGAATGGAGTAAAAAGCAGAAAGAACAAGATTCTGTTGAGCTTCATAAAGAACAGGAAACTTTTGCATGATGCAGTAGTTTCCGGAGATTATTCACTGGTTCATATATCAGATATGGCGACAATGAAGAATCTGGTAACTAATGAGATTATAAAAAGCAGCAATGACAACATGAAGCTTTCATATGTTGTAGACCTGATGGGAAAAAGGTACTATAGTTCAACCTATTCAACTGACGGAAATAAAGGCTTGTGTGAGGATGGAGACACAAGAGCTGTCAGATATATCAATATGGAAAACGGAGAAAGAGTGTTCAAGATGAAGGCTGGAAAGTTCTATAGAGCCATCGTACTTCAGACTGAATTCGGTAAGTTACTTCCAGAACAGGTGATGAATTATCTGTGTGAGGAATTTGCATCGGAATGGCAGGTTTATACTATGGGACAATTACCCAAGAACAGACTGTATGTGAATAATGAGTTTCACAAGATCTACTCTTCTGAATGTTGCGAAGGGAATTTTGGATCATGTATGGTCGATAAAGACCGTTCAAGTTTTTATGAGAATGCTGTAAAGGCAAGTGCAGCTTATCTTGAAAATGAGGATGGAATGATTATAGCCAGATGCATCATCTTCAATGAGGTTAAGGATCAGGATGGTAAAATTTGGAGACTTGCGGAAAGACAGTATTCAAGTGAAAGTAATGAGATACTGAAAAGAGCGTTGATAGAAGCTTTAATTTCTGGAGGTTATATTGACGGATACAAGAAAGTTGGAGCTGGCTGTGGTGATGCAAGAGCATTCGTCGACATCAACGAACATTCCTTATCAGACAGACAATTTTCCATAGAGTGTAATCTGGACTGGGAGGACACGCTCAGTTATCAGGATTCATTCAAATGTTATGATATGGACAAGATGGTGGCCGATAATTTCGGTGCAGGAAATCTGGATCTTGGAATTACAGATGATTGTCTGGAAAATAGTAAAAGAGAATATGATGACTATCACGGATACTATTGTAATGAGACGGTTCTTGTATATGTAGGAGGAACGGAATATTACTGTGATGCGGATGACCTTGATGATTTCATCTGGGTAGACAGCATTGATGAGTATCACCACAAGGATGATGTACAGAGATGTCCTGAATGTGGAAAATATTTTGTGACATCCGATGGCCGGTATTCAGAGGTTACAGAAGAAACCTATTGTACTTATGATTGTCTGGACGATGCAGAATCCACTTATAAACGGGAAAACTGGTATTACTCTTACTATGATGAAGAATACTATGAGAATGAAGAAGATATCACTTATTTCTATGAGTGGAATAGCGGTCTTGGTGAATATGAAAGAAAAACCATATCAGAGAGATCTGCTGATGAACTTTGGGAAAAAGGAGAACTTCATCGTTTTGGAAACGATCTGTTTGACCTGATTGATAATGAATTCAATCTTCCATTCGGTTATCAACTAATAAAAATTGCAGTATGAATTTATTGAAGACACTATATGAAATCCATAGCCCTAGTGGAAACGAAAAGGCTATGAAGAAGTTTATAAAGGGATATGTGAAGAAACATATCCCTGGAGTAACAATAAAGAACGATCATGTGGGAAACTTATATATGATAAAGGGAAATGCAGAAACTTATCCTTGTATTGTAGCCCATCTTGATCAGGTGCAGAGAGAACATTCAAAAGATTTCAAGGCTATAGAAACAGAGGATATCATATTCGGATACAGTCCCAAGAACAGACAAAGAGAAGGGCTTGGAGCTGATGATAAGAATGGTATCTGGATAGCCTTGAACTGTCTGGAAAAATATGAATGTATGAAAGTTGCTTTTTTCGTATCAGAGGAAATCGGGTGTGTTGGTAGCAGAAATGCGGATATGGGTTTCTTTGAAGATGCGAGATTTGTCATTGAGCCTGACAGAAGAGGATATGAAGACCTGATTACAAATATATCATATACCTCACTGTGCAGCGATGAATTTTTAAAGGACATCGGTTTTGATGCCTTCGGATATAATGAAGAGTTTGGTATGATGACTGATGTGCTTGAACTGAAAGAGAAAGGTCTGAAAGTAAGTTGTCTGAATCTGAGCTGTGGGTATTATGAGCCACATACAGAACACGAGTTTACAGTAAAGAAAGATCTTTTGAATTGCCTGGGACTGGTAGAACACATTATAGAGAATTGTCTGTCAGTCTATCCTCATGAAAATCTTGAGTCAGGATATTACCATCGATATTTTGAGATAGATGCTGAAACTGAAATCTGGGATATACTAAGTTGTGATCCAGAAATATCAGTTGAAGATCTTTATGAAATGTATCAGACGAATTATCCCCGGTTGAAGAAAGAGGATTTTGAGAGAATATATAATGAGTATCACGAATTTAATGACGAAGAAAAATTATGGAAAGATATGAACTTGAACAAAGCCGTGAATACAAAGCGGCTATGGCTTTAGAAGATGCACTGAATAACACGTGCTTTGACTATAAGATGTTTGCAGAGTCGGTGAAGTATTATCATCCGACTTTACAGCAGAGCCTGTTCAGACTTATAAGGGAAATTATAAATGTACAGGCAGACGAGAACAGATACTACGATGCAAGAAACAAAGCTTCACATGAGGTAGCAAAGAAACTGAAGGCCGTAGTGGAAAATGAGTGTTTACCTTATATATGATAATGTGTATGGAAAATAAAGATTATAACCGGGAACTGGCCAAGTATATCTGGTCAGTTCTTAGGATGCAGATTACAATATTCATATCTTGGGGAGTTAATCCTGAGAGTATGAAGGTGATTGAAGGAGGTCTGGAGTTTCATTGCCAGGGATTCAAACATACAGGTACAGTAAGAATAATCCTGGACGAGGGAGCAGACCTTTTTGAGATACATCTTATTCCCGATACTGAGGGAGAAGAGAAAATTATAGAAGACGTTTATGTAGACATGCTCGTTTCTGTGATAGATGAGAATGTGGAGAAAACGGAAGACTATGAAAAACGGATTTCTGAAGAATATCATATTATAGAGCTTTAGAAAATCTGTGAGAAAACGAATCCTGGGAAAAGTAGGAAAATCTGAAAATCCGAAATTCTCAGGATTTCGTGTTTTATGTGACGGGCTTAATGGGTATTGAACGTTCGTTTGGTATCCGTGAAGAGTGTTAATGAAATGTTAAATAAATATGGAGAAGCAGAAATATGTCGCCTATCTCAGGCAGTCTACGAAGAAACAACAAAATTCAGGACTTGGAGTAGAGGCGCAGAGAGAAATAATACACAAATATCTGAAGGACACAATTCCAATTTCTGAATATATCGAAACAGAGAGTGGAAAAAAGTCTGACAGACCTAAACTTTCAGAAGCTTTGGGAGAATGTAGAAAAACAGGGGCTACATTGATAGTTGCCAAACTTGACAGACTTTCCAGAAATGTAGCATTCACCAGCAAACTCTTGGAAAGTGATGTGGAAATCATATTCTGTGATTTTCCGGAAGCAAACAAACTTGTCCTTCATATCATAAGCAGTATAGCGGAATATGAGGCTGGACTTATATCACAGAGAACAAAACAGTCATTGGAAGCTAAGAAGGCAAGAGGATGCAAGCTTGGAAAACCGGAGAATCTTTTAGAGAAACTGGATCAAGCTATCGAAAACAGTAACAGGACTAACAGAATGAAAGCTCTCGATAATCCAAACAACAAACGAGCTGCCGCATATCTGAGAGTCCTGGTAAAAGAGGAAAAATCATTATCTGAAATGGCGAGAATTTTGAACAAGGAAGGATTTGTAACTTCCCAAGGAAAAAGTTTCCAGCCATCACAGGTAAGTGTATTAATCAGACGTTACGGATTATGAATTACTACTACAGATACCACTTCTATGTTATTCAGGGTGGTAAGAAAATCAGATTCCATGTATGTGCTAATAATATCTACTCGGCTTATTCAAAGGTAAACAAACTGTATCCTGAAGTCGAGAAAATACAAATGCTGCATACGGAAAGAATATGATAGAACTTAAAAACTATTGTCATCCCAGTTTTCTTCACGGTGGAGTTTAGAAGATGACACATTTACTATATTATATGGAACCTAAATATGTATTGATACTGGATTATTGCTGCGGAGCTTTAAACATAATAGAGCTGACAGAAAAGGAAATAAACGAATCCTATAATTATGAGGATTTTGAATCATTTCTTGAAACACTGGAGGAAAAGTATGGTTTCAGATTAAAGGACTGTAACTGGATGACTACCGAATCTTTAAGCATTTACAGATACAAGAATGGAAAAGAAGTTGCAAATATTTAATAATGGAATATAGAGCGATGACATACGATTACAACAGAACAAGCAAAACCAAAATGAGCATAACACTGGAGAATGGTGTTAAGGTTGAAGGTGAATTTCTGGAACTCAGGATTTCTGTTGATACAATACCAGATAATAAGGAATGGTATCAGATAAGACATAGTGATGAGGACTGGATTGAACCTGTATCATTGAAAAGAGGAGGTATAATGGTTAATTTCATGGGAACTTTTATCTGTAATCCAATAGAATCAATGAAAGAACTTGGGATTGAACTGGATATTATTGATTATAAGTTCTTTGATTAATATAGAAAGAGGCTGCCGATTGATGGTGGTCTCTTTTTTTCTTCTTTCAGGTCAGGAGTAAGGAGTATACATAACATCCGTAGGGTGGAATAAAAAATCTACAGAGTATTCAAAAACCTTTTATAAAAGATATAATCCCCTAAATAAACTATTCCATTATCCTGTCGGTTATGTAATAATACTCTAACTCTTACCCTTGTCCCAGCTTTGTATTATACTATTAGTGGGACAGTATAACTAATAATATATAGAATAAGATAAGTGCTTGATAATTAGATATTTTACAAGTTATAAGAAATAGATACAATATCCCATTTATCTACTGGGACAACATAAGGAAAGAAATATCATATTATTTTCCGTCCATGAAGCTGCTAAAATCCTTATATTTGAAAGAAATAATACTCTTTATCAGAGCGTAATATTGAACAAAAAACGTATATTTGTAAGGTCTGACCGGAGAAATGGTTGGACTATAATAGAAAGCGTTTTTTGCTTTTATCCTGAAAACGAAATCGCCAATTTCAATAGTGAAGGGATGAAAGACAATATTACGCTCATTTTCTGTTTGTATATGTTTCCCGTATAGCCAATGCTGTATAGGTACATATATCGTACAGGCGTGAGAGTATTGTTTCTTTCTTATTCATCTTCACGAGGTGTTTGGCGATACCTGTTTTCGATGGATAGAGTAGGAAAAGTCCTCACGCCTTCTTTGTTTAATCTAATACTGACTTCGGGGGCTTATCGGTAGTTAGGAGGTTTGACTATGATTTTTTCCTTTTTTACCACACAACACTTTAAACTTAATAGTGTCTATTAATTTCAAAAATTAGAAATATTATTTGTTGCTGGCTTGATCTATTCAAAAATAAAGCCTCCAATAAATAATACTTACAATCCAATTTATATTTTCCAATTTTAAAATAAACTCTAATATAGAAAATATTGAACGATATTGATAATTATTGAAATATTAAAAGTTGATTAATTATGAGAACGGAGTATTACCTTTTTATAGGAATGATAATGTCATTCTTATTAACAGCTTGTAGCAGTAAGGATGGTGACATAGATAGTGATATAACACATTTTGCCTATCAGGAAACAGAGAATGGTAAATGGGGAATTATGAGTACCGAAGGAGAAATAGTAGTACCACCAACATTTCAAAATGTTCCTACCGTAGTAACAGATGATATGTTTTTTGTTCCAAGACAAGATGGAACTTATGAATTACATAGTATAAACGAGCCAGAAAAAATAATAGATGCAAATTATACAGATGTTACAAACTTTTCAGATGGAAAAGCATTTGTTACCCGAGAGGGAGAAAATATATCTTGTATTGATAAAAAAGGAAATGTATTATTTACTCTATCACAAGATATAGAAACTGCTTTCAATTTCTTGAATAAGAAAAGAGCTTCGATTATAAATAAAGAAGGGAGATGGGGATATATAGACATGAATGGGAAGGTTATAATCCCATGTAAGTATTTATTCTCTACTCCATTTACACATAATTATGCAATTGCAGTAGAAGACGATAAGACTGCATACCTTATTGATAGTAATGGAAATAAAATAACTACCGTGAATGCAGATAAACAGCAAGAAACATTACTTTTAATTCAAGAAAATCTTAGTTCATGGATGGGTGATGTAAACAATGGAATTATACCTTATGTTGCAGATGGAGGATTTGGGTTAAAAACTATAGAGGAGAAAATTATAATACCTGCAAGTCCTAAATACCAACTTATAACATCTTCCATTAATGGATATTATGTCTACCGTACAGAAAATGGGTATGGTGTTATGGATGAAAATGGTAAAGAAATAATAAAAGATAAATACCCAGTCATTAGCGATTTTAATCTAAATAATAATGGAATCTTCATAGCCTGCATTGATAATAAATGGGGAATTTTATCTATTAATAATGAAAAGCTATTATGTCCTTTTGAATATGATTATATTACAGCTATTTCTAAAAGTTCTTCTTATTTTATAGGAATTAAAAATCAGGTAATCTATTTGATAACGAAAAATGGAAGCATAAAAAGACAATTCAAACAAATAAATGCAACAATAAAAGGAATAATAGAGCGAAATGTTTAATTATTTACATAACAAGTATGGCAATATTTATCTCTATAATAATAGGAATTATCATCTTTTATAAGGTGATAATTCCTTTTGTTCATAACCAATACTATCCAAATACTGAAAAGAGAATAACAAAAGGCTTGTTATCCATGTCTTTTTGGCAGATTCTTTTTAGTGCTTTAGTGTGTACTTATTCTTTGGAGGTTGAGCCTGTTTACAAACAAACTGACGAAGATGTAAATTCTTTCATTCAGGAGTATTCAGAAGTCGGAGATTTGATTAATGAATATACAGGCATTAATGCTACTTCTAATTTCAATTACTTAATGAGTGAGGCAGAGAGTTTGCATACTTATACTATCATTTTTATAATAGTAGCCATAATTTTAGCTTTAGCAACAGCAATAAGTAGTATAGGTAAAAAACTGGATAAACGTATTGTTGAAGGTATGTCTATAATAACAACATTAGGATGTTGTTGGATAGCCAAATCAAGTACAGATTTGTATGAATTGATAATCCGTGATGGAGCTACTTTACAGACAATAGCTTGGATAGGTAGATTGTTTGGTACGGATATTTATTCTGCTATGGATTGGATAATAAGAATAATCTGGCTGTGTCCTTTAATCCTTATTATCAAACATTTCTTTTATCATAAGACACTGGATGAATACTATGCCGTATCTATACCACAATCAGAAGCAATCAAACAGAAAGAAGAAAATATTATACGAGAAGAAAGAACCGTAACAGAAGAACAGCCTGATATTGAATCCCCCAAACAATCAGTTCCAATTAACCAAATGGAAGGATCTGTTATTATTGAAAAACAGATTAATGAAAAGACTCCTGAACCAGGACCTATCAATAAGCAAGAAAAAAATAGCACACTGACAGAAAAAGGAGCTACTATAACAATAGAAGAACCACAGCTCAAAGTTACTGAGATAGAAGAAACAGGGGAAAAAACATCTGTTCCTTTCAATCTTTTGTTTGGTATTGGATTGGTTGTATTAATGGGAGTGGTAGCTTGGTGGATTTTACAGAGTAATGAAAAAGAATATTCTATTCAAGATATAGAAACAATATCTCAACAAAATCAGAATACAGAAAACTATAATCCAGAAGTTGAAGGTAACACAGGAGCTACACCTCAACAACGAAACGAAAATATCGAAGCTCCTAGCACTACCAATCAATTTGAATATATCAACGAGAAAAGAGGCAATTATGAAGTTGATATAGAATTTCCTGTTTCACTGGCTGGAATGAAAGATGTAAGTGGAATACAATTAGCCATAGCTCAAAAAGCATTTGATTGTAATAGTAATGATATAAATAGTTGTGTTAAGAAATATTTTAAAGAGGGAGCAGAAAGTGTTTCACTTGGAGAAGGTGAAACTGCTGGTAAGGTTACGGTAAAATTCCAGCAAAGGCTCAACAGTCTTTATGTATTTAAAATTAGTACTTATGCTGATTTAGGAGGAGGTACTGGACTATCTGTTATTTATAGGGATGAATATATTTATTTCGACAAAAATATGAATAGGAGTTTAGTCATCAATGACCTGTTTAATGATTATTCCCAGACTTTATCTTTGGTGAACGAGCATATTTCTTTAGATGAATATGCCAGTAAAGCAAAAGAACTGCCAGAGAACTTTATAATTTCTTCATCTGGAATCACATTCATATTCCCTAAATATAGTATTGGTTATGGTGCTCAAGGAGAAGTGGAAATAGCTTTAACTTATGAAGAACTGAATAACGTACTATCAGACAGTTTCAAAAATGCAATAGGAAAATAGCTTTATTCTGTTTGTGGCTTTCAAAGGAACGCACTAGGACATTCAATCTTAGTGCGTTCTTTTTTTGTATCTATATCTCAAAATGACAAAACGCGATTATGGTGGATTGAAACTCTAACTAATGACAAAAATAATACCTACGATCATGTTAGGAAATCTAATGAATATATTCTTTGATGGTACTTTAGAAGAATCGTCAGAGCGTCAGGTTAGAGAAACTACTCCTGATGTTATCGAAAAAAGTAGTACAATCGCCCAACCTATCCCTGAAAAATACGAGAAAGATGTTGAAGCCTTACGAAAGAGGTATGGAGAGAATTTTAAAACTGGTCTCTGCATTGAAATAACACTGAAGGAGCTTCTGGAGATATGCCCGAGAGAAAGAAGGCGAACTGATGCTTATACAGGACTTATATCATTCCTGAAGGGCAAAATGGGAATTACACTAAACATTAAATCACAAAAATCTAAACTATGAAAAACTATTTTATTGCAAATAAAGAAGTCCTCGATACTACAATGACGATAGAGGAGATTGAATCAGCCGTAAATGATTCTTTGGAGGAAACAACTGGTGGAATGGTATCTTTCGCAATTGAGGAGTTAAGCGAAAATCATGTAATTATGAAATATATTCGTGACTTTAATATCAATCCAGACAAACCAGTGATATATGATACTGACGCAAATATTATATCTGGTATTGGTCTTGGAGCTTTTACCCCTAAAAAGATGGGCGGTTATCCATTAATTAGTCCACTGTGTTTTAATGGTAAAAATTTCTATACCGATGTAACTACCTTCATTCAGTTCTATAAGACGCTGTTACTATTTACATGTAAAGGGGAAGGGTTTGTTGAAGAAATCGGTATAAGATGTTATCCCGATTGTATAATAATGAAAATCACGTATTAAACTAAGGAGGAGACAGTAATGAAAAAAGAAAAGAAGGTATTCGTTATGGGTAAAGTATATACCATAACGGAAACAAACATTAGTGAAATTGAAAAAGCGGTGCAGGAAGATTTGGACAATATGGTTGGTAAAGATAAAGTTGAATTTAAGCTATATACATTAGGAAATGTTGTAGCCATGTTTTTCAATAGACCTTTAGAATATTCCACTTTAGGAGCTAATCCGGAGAAGGATATAAATGCTGCTGATACCTTGATAATAACTGGAGAAGGATATAATGGATTTAAAATGCCATCACCTCTTCCTCCTATGCCTTATTTAGGACATATAATTTATAATCTGGAACAGTCAGACTTTCTGGAGATTTATAAAGAAAGTGCTAAAAGATTAGGTGCCAGTAAAATAAAGGATGCTTGGTTGGAGATAAATCCAGGATCAATCATATTGAGAGTACAGACAAAGTGATAATAATGTAAGGAGATGGTCGAATTTGAGACTGTCTCCTTTTTTGTAGCCATAAATCAGAAATGAAAATGCAGAAGACAGAATATAAAAAAACAGAATTGCTTGGGATTATAAAAGCCGGGATGAAGGAACTTGAAGATAAGTGTGAAGATATAGACATTGGATATTTTAATGAGTCTGATATTGATTCGTACTATAATTATCTTCTTTCCAAGTATAAGGATGAAATTATTGTGGTTGATGATACAGGGGAAGGAGGAGATTATGAGGGAGCTTTTTAATATTGAACCACATAGTACTGGTCCGGGATTCTTAATGAGACTTAAAACTGGGGAAATTGATGTTCCAGACGAGAGAGGCGGTTATATAATCAGTTCCGGTTGTGGTAGTGGCAAGACGGAAAGTATAAAAAGCCTGATAAGAAACAAATACAATGAGGGGATTCTTTATTGTGTCGATACCAAGGAAGAGCTGGATAAGATGTATAACTGGATAATAGATAACCTTATTAATACAAGCATCGGATTGAAAATGGAGGATGTAATGATAATTTCCAGTGATGATGAGCATTACATTTCTTTGTCAGAATATAAAGACAATCCGGAAATCATTATGCAAAAGAAAATACTCCTAATCACTCACGTCAGATTCTGGACAGACCTTATAAACTTCTTCCTTATCTATAAACCGACTTCTGATGTTGATCCTTTTGATGGTGATTTCAGGAAACTTATGACCAGGGATGATCTTAGGGGATATATAGTATTTGATGAGACCCCTACATTCATAAAGCCATTCGTTACCTTCAGTTCTGTAATGATGGGAAATTTTACTGATATTGATAATGAAGGAAAGCCTAGGAGTAAGAAACCGGAAGAGATAGAGAAATTTTATGACCTGTTTGTTAAAGGTACAAGCTCGGAAATATTCAATACAAAGTACAGGATAGGCAGGATAAAAAAACAGGTTGCATTAAATCTTATTCCTGATTACTATGATTCATGGAGTATATCAGGGAAAAAAGAACTGAGTATATCCTTCTATCCTGTTGATCTATGTCCTGATAACACAACAATCAATACCCACATTCTTATCTTTGAAGGTGTTGGGGATATACTTTTCAAGGACATAAGAAATTACAAACTACTTGATACCACCGAAAAATATAATACAGTAGTTGATTTTCAGAAACTGGAATTCGGGATAACAAGAAAAAATCACAATGACAGTTTATTTGAAAGAGTGATGTCAAAGGTGGCAGGACTAATAACAGAACCGACACTTATCATATCATGGAAAGAAGTGAATGATGAAAAAAGTGATTCTGGAAATTCTGGCTACCGTGAAAGGATAAGAAATGCACTACTGGGAAGAAATGTGGATTGTAGCCTTTTCCATGTAACCTATTATGGAGCCAATGATAATAAGAGTACCAACTGTTTCAGGGATTATAAGCAGATCGTTCTTCTTGGTGACTGGAACTTACCTAATACTGAATCCTCCAAAATCAGAAGAGCCTATGGAATGACTACAGACGCACAGGATTATAAGGACTGGTTTTTCATTCAGTTAATCTCAAGAATAGGAATAAGGAAACATATCAAGGGGGAATCATATAAGGTAATATACACTGATGACTTCGATTTCTGGTTTATTGAAAGAATGACAAGGTACTTCAATGATAATCAGATAATAAGGAAATACAGTCTGACAAATAATGACTGGAAAAAGAAGATAGAGGAAATGAAAATCAGAAAGAATGTAAAGGAGGAAATAATCAAGCTTATTGGTTCAGATAATAACCTTCAGAATGCTATAATCCTGGGAAAGGAATATAGTATAAATGTTGGATTTGATTATTTGGAAAGCATAGGGATAAAGAGAGACAGAAGGGAAAGAGGGAAATATAGTACTTTGATTGAAACACTGAAGAAGATAGGAATAGAACTTAATATCATCTAATTTTCCCAGAGGATGCTAAGATAAATAATATAATAACTACCCCCGATTTTTTATGTAGATGTTAAGTATATATAGAGAAGTAAAAAAAAAGGGGGTAATGATTAATATAAAGGGAAGAGAATAATATTAAAGAAAAGACTTGCTTCGCAGTCCAGAGAGTGTAGAAGAGAGAGTATTTTATTTATTTCTCTACTATCCTTACACTTCCAGAGGACGAAGTTCCTCTCCCTTATTACTTAATATAAAACTAAAACTTAAAGAACTATGAACAATATAAAGAAAACAGTAAGTATATATTATAATGCTAAAGATGCAAATTCCCAAGAAACAATAACTATAGATGATGTAATAGAACTTATAAGGAAAGATTCTTGTATTATTTCAGAACTAACAGAAAAAGTAAGAAATGCAGTAGATGAGAAAGAATATAAAGAACTTAAAAAGCAGCTTCCAATGTTTGCAGGTGCTGGAGTATTCAGGTATAGAAATGATAATCCTGAAAACTTGGTAGAATATTCCAATCTACTTGTTATTGACTTTGATCATTTTCATGATTATCAGAAAGTCATTGATTTCAGGAGTAAACTTATACAATATGCTGACTACCTTCATCTTTATGCTATCTGGATTTCCCCTAGTAATGATGGAATTAAGGCTGTTATGATACATGATAATGAGAACCCAGACTATCATTATAATTTATTCTGTCAGGTTAAAAAGAATCTATACCCAAGGACAGAGGAATTTGATATGAACTGTTCCAATCTCACCCGAACATGCTTTATCTGCCATGACCCTGATATATGGGTTAATCCGAGGAAAGATGAACTTGAACCATATCACTTTGTCTATGATCCATCAATACCTATGCCGGAGGAAAAAATATACTCCAGTTCTAAAGACAATGGAAAGGTATGTTCTTCAGAGTTTATACATACACCTGAAGAAATAGAAACAAATCTTAGGTGGCAGGGATTATGGACGGACAAACAACTTATAAACTATGCAGATAAAGGATGGAGAAAACAATACCCGGATTCATATAAAGATGGAAACAGACACCTTTCTATACTATCAAGGGCTAAGTGGTTATGTCTTTATGGAGTACTATTCGAGAATGCAAAGGATTATCTGATAAACACCTTTGGAAGACATGGGATTTCAGAGTTTGAGATAGAAGGTATGTTGAGAAATAACTATCATTCTAATCGGGAAGAATTCGGAAGTAAGAGAATGGAAATATATGGCAGGAAGGAAGAAGGAAAAGTATACAGGGCAAAAACTCTGATAGGTGAATCATAATGATAGCGGTAATATTAAGCAGGAGACTGATAAAAAGGTTTCCTGTTTTTATTTTTTGTTGTGACTTAAATTTATTTATCTTTAGGATGATATAAACTTTTAATCATATTGATATGGGAAAATTAATTGATGTATTGAATAGAGATTTCTGTTCAAGAATAACACATATAAAAGAACAATATAAAAATAAAAAGGGGGTAAACCTCATATTGATTCTTGTAAATTCAGAAGACAATAGATGTAATGTCTACAATGAAGAAGATTTTGAAAATGATGTGACTGAGAAGTTTGATAGAATTGTAGTCTTTTTGAAGTATGATACGCTTTATTGTGGATATACTAATGAAAACTACGACTTCATTGGCATTTTTGGTAAGAATAATACGGAAAGAATGATAGAATATGATACTGTAGCGATAAAGAGAATTGACATAACTTCAGATTTCACGTTATCAAACTATGATAGAAACATAATTAGCTCTTCAGAACTTGTTTTTGTCAATAATCCGTTCAGTAAATATCTGAAGAAAGTAATTACCCCAATCAAAAAATCATTGAAAAGGACTTTACCTGAAGGATTTACTCCGGAAGTATTTGAAGATATTGAAAAAGACTTTTCTTTTGTATTCAGTCAATCAAGATATTCACATTTAGTGGAAAGTTATACAGTACCAGATGATTTTGAAAAATACCTCAAAATGATTAAGGAAATGGACTCACAGATGACAGAACTTTATTTTAATCAATATGGAATCAGTAAATTCAAGCCGGATGATTATATAGACTAATATTATTCACTATGTCTGAATAAAGTAAATATATGGATATTATTAATACTGTTGTAAAAACCAAGCGTACAAGGGATAAATATAGTCCTGTCAGAATTAAAGATATAGCTGAGAAACAAATGGGATATTATGCTAAGAAATTTAAGTTTGAAGCATTCTGATACTCTAAAATAATCTATAAACACTTATCTTTGTAGGAAGCAAAAAATAAGACTTATGATAACCGGAGAAATTAAACTCAGATAGATAATATATGGGATACTTTCTGGACTGGAGGAATCACAAATTCCATAACAATTCTTGAACAGATGACATACCTGTTCTTTATTAAAGTGAAACAGGCAACGTAAATAAAACTATATCAATCCTTTAGCTTGTCATCTTATTTAGGGTAACATCACTTTGAAAATTTCTGATTTTCAGATATATCCGAAAATAAAATTATATACAATCTGGCATGGTAGGTGTGTGATACAATTGAATTACACTCTCTTAAAACCTGCAAAATATCAGTCGATAAATTCAAATGTTCATTCTATCTAGTATGGTAATGGTAGTGACATTGGATCATGTATCTCTTCATCATATTTATTTATAACCCTAATCTTCTTCCACTGAATAGCCCCCTTCCGAGTAGGGGCATTATCTGCATGTATTTCAAATCTTATTGATGGTAATTCTCCAAAGTCTATATTTTCTTCAATGCCTAAGCCTATAGTTCTAGAACGTCCACACATTCCTGGTAATATTGGGTCGTAACGAGCTGGTCCATATCGTTTTCTAAACCCGTCAATCCCAACAACATCTTGTACAGTATTATCTTCAAAAATTTCACTGTACTTACTATCACTATCATTTTTTTCCTCATCCTTCATTATGCATGATGGAAGATACACAAAATAGTTGACATATTTAGCTAATATCTGACCATTGTTTATTGGTCTGAATTTTAGACTATAGTCAGCTCTTGTACTTACATTCTCTAATTGTCCAGACTTTAACAAAAAAGAATAATCCTTTGTAATAACTTTTACTGTTGTCTTTACTATTTCAAAGTCCAAGTCTATTATTGGAGTTTTACTTCTGTTCATTACATCCCTAATCTCATAGTCCTCCATTGCATCAACGACAGCATTTCTCCGTTTATGATACATATGAGATAATTTGTTTTGGTGAGCTGTATTACTTTGAGGAATAGAAACAATATAAAACCCACTTTCTTTGTCGTATGGAATATAGGAAATTTCTATACCATCAATAACTGGCTGAATATTTGATGATAAAAGTTGTGACAATTGGTCTTTTGTCATCTCTGATGTTGGTATTGGCGAAACACCTTCTGGAACAGAATGTCCTCTTGATATTTCTTTTTCTTTTAAACCATAAACTATTGTTCCGCCGTTTGAATTTGCCATTGCACTGACATCCTTTGCTAATTCTTTTTTCCATTCGTTATTCGACTTTTTTGCGAATGAGCACTTATATTCTAGTTCCGTAGATTCCTCCACAGAATTCTCTATAAGAAATTTTATATCCTCTATATTTTTAATCTTCATAAATCCAATAATATCTTAATCTTTCACATCAATCTTTTTGTTTTTAACTAGTATTCTAAAATATGGACATTTACCATTTATCCGTAAATCTTTTCCATCATCCCCTTTTCGGAATCTCACAATCTCGAACTGTTCAGGATTGTATTTGTGTAGAAATGTTATAGGCACCCCCATTAAACCATGATAATCCTTAGGTATATCTTGCGTTCTGTTAATATTTATACCATTGCAATTATCAAAATGTGGATATTTATCCTCATTACCTTTATACTCTTTTGTCAGTAAAATATCTTTATGACGTTGCGACAGCTCTAAATTCGTCAACCACAAGCAACTATTTGTTGCAATAATTGTTTGACCATTTCTATTAACACTTACTTCTGTTCCATAACGCTTATAATGGTCAGGAACAATAAAACCCGAAATTCCTCTACCAAGATTAACACCTAACCAAACTTTATTTCTTTGGATTAATTCAAATATCTCTTTGTATGTAATAGCATTAACATTCCCAATTACTAAAAATTTCTTATTGTATTTAATTATTTGAGATACAAATTCTCTGAATAATGAAAATGGTGGATTAGTGACAACAACATCAGATTGTTTTAGTAATTCAATACATTCAGCACTTCTAAAGTCACCGCTACCTTTAAAATTTTTAAACTCAATATTTTGATTGTTCTTACCAAAATACTCACAATAGAATCCTGTTTTAAAATCCTTTTCTTGGAATATACTATTGTCAGATTCTATGTAACAAGATGCAATTAGTTTCTTTAATCCTAGACTATGGAAATTTGTTGCGAAATATTTAAAAAAATTGCTAGCCCTAGGGTCATCGCAATTGCAATATACAATTTTACCTTCAAATTGACCTTGATAATACTGAAGTTCCCGTTCTATATCACAAAGCTGCGTATAGAACTCATCGCTTTTAGATTTCTTAGCCTTTTGTAATAAACCATTTGTTGCATTTCTTACCATAACAAACGCCTCTATGATGTCTATTTCTTTGTTAATTGTTTGAATAAATCACTACCTAATATTTGTAAGGATGTTTTTGATATTTCAAGCATTATGTTAAACATCTTATTTTTATCCCAACTACCTCCATCTCCTTGCGTATAAATAGATGTGGCTTGAAGCATTATTGTTTTATCCTTATGCTTGACAAACATATTTTTACAAAGATTAGTATTAATTGGCATTCCATAATTAGCAGCAGTTAATCTGTCTAATCTATTAAGCATCCCTGAATTATATTCGAGAGTAACTACTCGTCCATCAGGTCTTGTTACTCTTATAGTTTCTGTTAAAAAATTAGAACCTTCAAGAAATAAAACATATGGGAAATGGGATTCCGCTAACATGAAATTGGCAATTTCAGAGATATTCTTATGAGAACGTTCTATCGCATTTCCAGCAGCCATTAAATCTTGGTCTTTATTTTTACCGACCAGTTCTCCTTTTTTAATGTTTTCTATATCCTTTCCCTGATGTTTAGCTTCTGACACTAATACAACTCTCCAATTTTCGTTATCGTCCTTTACCTCTATTATTCCACCATCAGGAATGATGCTAGCATTCTCCACAAATAGGGTTTGCCCAAGATTTGGGTCAACCTTTTGTAAAGCCTCATTGATTTCTTTCTTTTCTATGCTTTGTCTATATCGAAATGTCAACTGAGGATAATCTTCTGTTAGCTTTGCAATGACATGATGAGAAATCTCACCAACTGTCAAATCATGCAATTTAGCTTCTTCTCCAAAGATACCCTCAACACCATGACTTTCTTTATGCTGAAGAGTTAATCTTGTCGATTGATTTTTCTTTACCATATTATTATTGTTAAATATTTTATTCTATCTTATTTTTTGCTTGATTTCCCTCTTTATTTATCATCTCTATAAATTTTTCTATCTCTATATCTTCGCAAACTTTATATGGTTTAAAAGAGGTCGCAGACATTTTCTTTCGGTGCATTTCAAAATATCTTTTCAAAGAATTATCAGAATCTACCATTACTGAATGGCGATTTTCTTCAATACAGACCCTTCCTGTAGTTCCTGAACCAGCAAAAAAATCCAAAACGAGAGAACCTTCATAAGAAAGAGCCTTAACCAATCGTCTAATTATTTCTGTTGGCTTCTGAGTTGGATGTCCCACTCGTTCCGTAGAATTGCCACTTAATCGTCCTATCTCCCAAACATTAGTTGGATTTTTACCCTTGTCAATATTTTCAGGTCTAAGTCTTTTATCTTTTAGAGCAGCTTTTTTGGCTTCCTCATCATATGGGACTCGAACTGAATCTAAGTCAAAATAGTATTTTTTAGTCTTAGATAGCCAAATCGCTTCCTCATGCCTGTTAGCAAAATATCTATGTGCGCTCATCCCATTTTTATAATACCATATTATAAGATTTATTAACCTTAAATTGGTATTATGTCTAATATAGTATAGAATCTCTAATAGGTCGCCTTGTTTCAAATCTTGAAATTGAAAACCACCAAAAATTACACAATTGCCGCTATCTGACATTATACGGTATATTTCATCAATCCACTGTTTTGCCCAATCAAGATAGTTTGGGAAAGTATCCCAATAATCTAATTCTAAATTATATGGAGGGTCTATTAGGACCAACTGAACCGAAGAATCAGGTACTGTTTTTAAAAACTTAACAGCGTCCTGAATGTACACTGCATGAAAGGTTTTATCGAAATTGTGGACATGAATAGCAGAACTATGTTCTATACCATCTCTGGCTTGTTGAATTAATGTCCTTAATCCACTATTAAAATGAGATTTATTTGGCATATATGGATTTTTATAACCTATTCTCTTGATTTGTTGGCATTATCAGTTCTCGTATGTTTACGTCTAAAAGCTTTGATATTTGCAAATCTAGTTGTATAGAATTACTGCACCATTTGCTTACTGTACAATTAGATTTACCCAATTGTTCAGCCAACCATTTCCCTGTTCTTTGCTGTCCTACAAGTACAACTTTTATTCTGTTTAGATTTGCCATATTAACTAAAACATTTTAGATTTCATGCAAATATATATAAGTATTGTGAAATGGTAAAATTAAATTCTGAAGACCTTTCTATTAGAATTATTTTAATCCTTCTAAAAGTTGACTTAATCTTGTAAACAGTTCTTCATAGTGCTTAATTTCTTTCTTTAAGAACTCTATTTCATGGTCTTTGTCTTTATTTTCTTCAATGTATTTACTTTTATTTTTGGATGCATAGTATACTTTCAAAAAACAATCAATCTCTGTTTTGGATTTACATAATTTTATAGCTTGAAATGTTTGCCAAAAATGATTCAACGTAGAAAGTAAATCTTGTTGTTTTTCTATGCAAAATGAAAAATCTCCTTTTACAATATGGTAACTAGAAAATCTTAATTCCCAACCATCTATGAAAAGACCTTCATGTATATCTCCATTTTCATAAATTGAATAGAAAGATTTTGCTCCATAATCATAATATCCCCTATAATTTTGCCAAGATTCTTCTATACCAATTAATCTATACTTAAGATTATCCTGAGTTAGAATAGTGATTGATTCAGAATATCTAACAATATCATTGTTATCTATAACAATATACCAAGATTTATCAAAGCGATGATTTTTATCTTTAATGACTGATTTCTTTTCTTCAATAAATTGTTTTATACTACTGATATCTTCCATTGTATTATTTCTATGTTATTTTACGCAAAGTTAAAATTTTATATTAATAAAAACATCTCATCTTTCATATATTCATCTATCATTATTTTAAACTCTACCTTACCACCACAAGACGGATGCCGGAAATACTTAAGACTAGTATTGAGCTTCATGGCTTCAATGGTATTGAATGATTTCTTTCCAATACATCCTATATGTTGAATATCGAATATATCTACAAGTTCAAGAAAGTATTTGATACCTCTTTCTATCTCCTTCTTTTTTGGAGTTCTATTGCTCATTATGTTTCCCTCTTTATGCGGATGAAAAGGACAGATATTCCATAACAAAGGCACGGAACCATGAGCATTATACCAGTCTTTAAGTTTAGGCCATACCGTAGAAGCAGAAAATTCTCTTTCAGGTTCTCCTTTAGAGTAAATCTTATATCCAAGGTCTTTCCCCATAATTCCTGGTATTATATCCTTTGTAAATTTATCTTCAGAAGTAAATGCAATTCCTGAGAGTCTGCAACCATGATAACCTGGTGCTTCACCTATTAGCATCACATTATTGTCATTATTCCTGATTCTTTGAAGGTAGTTATACAGATGTTCCCTACATACTTCACTCTGAGGTATTTCTGGAGAATATACGTTGGTAAGTTCTGGTGTTGATATCTCTTTCGAGAGTTTATCAATAAAAAGTCTTATTCTATCCATTATCTTTAGGGTTATATATTTCACACATTTCCTTAGTATACTTATTTACTTCTTCCCTTAGCGATTCAGGACTTATTACTTCAAGCTCAGAACCCCAAGAGAGCAGTTCCTTTACAAAATCATAGCATGGTTTCAAATATAATTCAAAAGTCATGTAGTCGTCATCCTGGTGTATTAGTTTTTGTGAATGATGGAGGGGAAGGGTCTTTATATACATTCCCTGTTCACAAGTCACCTTGATTACAACACGTTCTTTTTCTACTGGATATTGAATGATTCCATAATAGTCATAGAACAAAGTTTCAGCACTTTGTTCTTTCCTGAACTTGAACTTGATATCAGAAAGACTAACAGACTTTATCCTGTCAAAGCAATAGGTACGGAACTCACCTTTATCACGTCCTTTCCCAATAAGATACCATCGACGCTTGAAGAGTTTTATGTAATAAGGTTCTACAATTCTTTCTTTCGGTTCATCCCAGAATGCCTCATAAACCAATTCTATACATACCCCATTTTCCATTGCTTCAGTTATAGGTTCAATGAATTCTTCACCACCGGAACTAGTTTCAAGCATTATACGATCCTTGAGTCTGCTTCTTCTGCTAATTACATTTGAAGCTGAAACAGACTGGAGCAACCATCTATACATTGCATTATGGGTTATCAGGTCCTTGTCTTCTATGTAGTATTCTTTGGTACCCGGATTGTATGATATTTCTGTACCAAACAATTCTTCAGCTTTTCTTCTATAGTTCCCGAATGTATTTCTATGAATTTCTACATCCTCATTAATATGTTTGGACCATTCGTTTATAATATTTTCCTGGGTATCAGGACCTCTCCTTATAAGATAAGATACTAACCATATAGCAAATTCTGTTTTCATGGTTTCCTTTAGTTTTTCTGCAAAGATAATGTGATACTGCACAAGTTATGTATGCACCAGTGGGGTAATTTTGTAACATCATCAAAAATATACCAGACATGAAAAAAGAAAAAGTACTTAAGATTTTAAATGAGTTGACAAAGCACATGCGTCCTTTGAAAATAGATTTGGTAGAGTATAGTTATTTAGAGAAAGAGCATGAGGTTGAATATTTTTCTCACATCTCCTCTATTGATGAGATTGTTATACGAGTAAAGAGAATATTGGACAATTATTGTATCGATTTGTTTAACGCCAGTAGTGAGGTTAAGTGTTTCTTAATGACCGTAGAATTCATTTCTTGGAATGAAATGATGATGAATGAATTGGATCCTACTCATGAATTTTGTGAGAAGTATATAAAGGATATCAAAATGTGTTGGGGGTTAAGTAAGTATGATGATGTTGAGGATGTGAAAATAACATTGGTAGCAAGCAGATAAGATACTATCCATATTGCAAATTCTGTTTTTATGGCGTTTCCTGCTTTTTGCAAAATAGTATAATGGTGCATAAGATATTTGTGCATAGGTGGAATAATTTTGCTTCATTATTAAAAAACAACCGATATGGAGAAAGAAAAGGCATTTCAGATTTTAAGTGAACTGGCAAAGAACAAGTACCCGATGAATAATCTTGGTATGGAAGACTATGGTTATTTAATGAGAGAACATGAAGTTGAATGTTTTTCTCATACCTCCTTGACAAATGAAAATGTTGTAAGGATAAAGGAAGTAATGGACAAGCTGGGTAAAGACTTAATTAATTTGGGCAAGGACTATGAACGCTTTGTTATGATCATAGAATACAACTCTCAGAATGAACTGATGATGAATGAGATGGCGCCAATTCATGAATTTTGTGAGGAGTTTGTTAAGGATAAAAAACTATGTTGGGGTTTAAGCCAGCATGATGATATTGATAGAGTAAAAATAACATTGGTAGCAAGTAGATGATTATGAATATATTTTTATGGACCCAGATCCTATGTCTGATTACCACAGTAGGAGCTACTGTATATATCTATATCAATAGAAAAAACTTTGGATATAAGATAGTAAGTAGCTTATATCTTTTGATTCTTTTGGGGACTATATATATTGCCGTAAGGAACTATCCTATCTATTGGGTCGGGTATCATCTTACAATGACAATGAAGGCAGAGAAACAATTCGTCTCGGAACAAGATATAGAACTAGACGAATATATGGATGATTTCGAAGAGATATGTGACATTGTTGAGAAACATTATTCTCTCGCTGATTATAAAGGAATATCCTTAAAGTCTTTACGTGATAAGTATTCTGTAAAAGTAATGAATGCTAAGGATAACAGGGAATATTTTTTAGCTATCCAACAGTTTTTCTCTGAGTTGAAAAATTCACATACCTGCTTGAGATACAGTAAATACACGACTATGGCGGATGCAGAATGGAGAAGTGATTCTTTGTATGTTTCAGCCAACCTGACTGAATATCCATTAAAGAAAGGAGACAGGATATTGTCTGTAGATGGTATAGATGTAGTGTCATGGAGAGATAGTATGAAGAATTACGTTACAGGTTCCACTGAAAAGGGGAGATATGTTCATACAGAGGATTATGTATTTTCAAGTTATATCGATACTGTAAGGAACCTATGCCTTTGCAGGGATGATTCAGTTTTTAATGTTACAGTAGAATTGAGCAGAGATGGAATGCAGCATATATCCAAGCATAACAAAGATATCAGGAATGCAGAGACTAAAAGTATTATGAATTCACCTAAAGGTAAGAAAGAATACTTAACCCTCTTGTCATTATCAGGATTTACAGATGAAGAAACAGAGGAATTTATACTTAAATACAATAAGGTTAAGAATTATCCATGTATTATCCTGAGTCTGCTGAATAACCCTGGTGGACTTGTTAGGAATATGGAGAAGATTGCAGCCCTTCTCTTGAAACAGCCTTATAAAGCTGAGACTCTGATAACTCCGTCTGAAGATTCATTCAAGGGTAAACTGTATGTGATGATTGGGCAAAATACCTTTTCAGCTGCCGAGTTCCTTGCAAGCATACTGAAAGAATCTGGAAGTGCTGTTCTTGTTGGTGAGGAAACTAACGGTGATTTTGGAGCTAAACCACTTACCTTCTGTACTTCCCATAATACTTATTTCTCACTTGGATATGGGAAGCCTAAGACTACTTCCAATGGTAACCCTCGTGAAGGGAAAGCTGTTGAACCTCATTACCGGATAAAAGAGAATGCAGCTCTTTCAAACTGCTTTAATACCGTAAGGACTGCATATTATCTGGCTATGAATGATATTTTAGAGGCTAAGATGGATTCACTAAAGAAAAAAGAACGGTTGGAGTAGATTCCAACCGTTTATTGTATCATTTTTGAGAAGATTTGTTAATCAACTTTGTCGGATATGTTTTTTGGAACTCTTCAATAGTGTCAGATAGATACTGGTCTATATATTCGAAAAATGAATCCCAGTCGAATTTTCCCAATGGATAGTCAACTGTCCATGCAGCACAATAGCCAATTGAAGGTGGGTCCTTTTTTTGTAAGTGATTCCATTTTTTATTAGGATCAATACCAAATTCAGCAATTGTTTGTAAATCGGTTTTAGTATCATCATCAGTAGAAAGACCTATTGTAAAGTCTTGGTTTTCATTGTCTAAGTTGATTTCTATCCAAATAGAGAAGTTTTTCTTTAGACGGAATATATATCCTTTATTTAGTTCTGTCCTTGGATCAGGTATAAAATCTTTACATATTCTATCAAGTCTTTCTATAATTGTTTTTTTCTTATCATAAATTAATTTCTCTAGTCCATTTTGAAGACTATATAATTCATTTAAACTCAAACTTTCCATTTTATTTATTCCTTTTATAGATTTTAATATTATGTCATTAATATCTGTTAGATATTTGAATCTATTATTTAAGTATTGTATATACAAATTTATATTATCAGTTAAATAACATTCTTTCTTAGAAAAAGATTCACTCTTTAACCATGGCAAAATATCCTCTTTATAACTAAGCAATATATAATTCTTATCAGGAATTAATATATCTAGAATCATTTTTTCATCAACATATTGTCTACCTGAAGCATCATGAGCAGTGTCATTTCTTTTTGATACAAAATCTGATATAAGATAGAATGCATAACAGTTTGAATCAAGAATAATTTTTCCATTATTTCTTTCTTTATGCATTCCTATTATATAATCTTGCATTTGCTTATCTCTATCTTCTGCATAATCAATTTTGTTCTCAAAAACAACACTAATTGTTTCATCACTATCATATACTTCTAACTGATTTATGTAAATATCTGGATGTCTGCCTATTGCGCTAAATGTACTATTTACTGTAATTTTATTTTCTCCTAATTTACTTTTAAATCCTTTTCTGTCTGTAAATCTGTTTATAAAAGAATTAATAACAGGATGTGTTCCATTAGAGGTATAACGGAATAATTCATATAAAAAACGGCTATGTCCATTCTCATTTTTTCCAGAACCCCTATACCCCAAATTCATTACTTCTACTAAATTAATCCAATAAGGTAGTTCTTTTTCACGCTCCTTGAAATTATTGTAATACTTATTTGACAAGTCTGAAAAACTGTATTCAATTGACTTATTTATATAACCTAATTTTTTTAATACCTTTAGTGATTTTATTATATGACCAAATGATAAAAACATACATAAATTTATTGGAAGATGACTATTTATGGGGTTATCATAATCATCATTGTTCCCCTTGGTCATTATTCCTACTACTTTATTTCCTATAAGTACCGGGCTTCCACTACTACCTGACCTTAAATCCATACTTGTAAGTGCACTAAAGTAATTCCCTTCCTCGTGACTTCCAACTATAGCCTCACATTTTATTAAATCATAACCACTTTCATTCCTCTTGTAACTATAACTAGTCAATTCCATCCCTTCTACTATATCTCCTTCAAATAATTCAAGACTATTATTTCTAAGAGTAGATATAGAGAAAATAGCAAGGTCATAACTTGTAGAATCATTTAGATTTGCTTCAAAGAATAAAGGCTCTGACAATTGTATCTTTTTACCTTCTATAATGATAAAAGGGGCTTCTGATTTTTCGATAACATGTCCAGAGGTAATAAAATATTCTCCAATAAGAAATCCACAGCCTTCTACATAATTCTCATTCTGAATCGGAAATATACATCCATCAATATTCATATTGCATATTTTTTTATTTATTAAAAAGGAAGATCATCTCCCATACTTTTTCCCTCTATTATTACTGGATTTATATTATTGTTCCATTCTACGTGCCTATATGAACAAGCATTTAAAGTACATCCATACATTTTATATGAGTTTCCTGTTGATGATATACCTTCTTTTAATAGGATTTTACGTCCTATTTCACATATTGGACATCTTTCATTTTCTGGAACGTCATCAATCTCCGAAATAAAAGGTGATACAGTATGAGAGTTACAGAACATGTGTAATTCATTTTTCGTTCTTGTGATAGCTACATAAAAGACTCTTCTTTCCTCGCCGAACTGATACTGGTCTGTTACGCTTAGAAGATAATTCAGAACAGGATCATCAGACGCTGTTGAGGGAAAGACATGCGAACCGGAATTACAATTGAGTAGTATTATAGTCCCAGTCTCCAGACCTTTTGATTTATGCACTGTCAGGAATGAAATAGTTATTCCCACATTCCAACGAGATCTCCATCTAATGTTTTCAAACCGGTATGAAGATGGCAATTGGGGCAAACGTAGTCGTCTGGATCAGTAACTAATCGCCCACCGCAAGTGCAATGTTTAATATTAGGATCTGTCACAAAAAAAGTTTTTCCACATGTCTCACAGTGTAAGGCTGTCCCATGCTCAGCGCCAAAACCATAGTAATTATTCCAAGTATGACCACAATGGTTACAAGTCATTTCTAAACATACTCCCATTTTACTTCTTACTTTATTAAATTCGAAATCATTTTTAATTATTTGAAAGCTTACAGTATAGTTAAAGTTCATCCAATTCTTCCCCACTTCTTTCCATGATGTTCGCAGCCAGTTTATCCGCTACTTGAATGATTGTAACCAAGGGATAGAGTTTCTGTGAAGTATCGAAACATCTCTGATCTTCATAGCTGTTCATGTTAAGGCCCCAAGCTCCCATATGCCAGCGTATAGCTAACATTTCATCATCAGTTAATGATATGCCATTACAAAGGATAAGGATGACAGATTTTTCCCCATGCCCCATCGGGAAGTTTTTGTAAGATACTTTATATCCTTCACTATCTTCCCAAGTACCTATTGCTGTTTTCTTTTTCTTGACGCTCCGGAAGTAAATATCACTTTTGCAAACATCATGAAGTAGACTGGCAATAATTACGCTGTCTCTCTCAACTTCCTTCTCCAATCCTGGTTCTAGCGCAATCATTCCTTCCCATACCATAAGTGCTGCTTTGCATGTATTGAGTGAATGCTGTACTAATCCTCCTTCAATATTGAGGTGATGGGTAGAAGAAGCAGGTGCAGTAAAGAATCCGATCTTCTCCAATCCTTCCAATAAATCTTCAACTCCTTCACGATTAGTTGAACGAAGTAACTCTATAAATTCGTCTTTTGTACTCATCTTATTATTGATTGTTCGGTGCATAAAGGTATAAAAAAGATTGTTCTCTTGAGAAAAATTATTACTCCTAAAAAGAATCACATTTTAATTCCCGAAGAAGAATTATCATTCATTTCACTTTTTATCTACTTTTGTGTTATGAACGAAATAAAGCTACATATCTATTCTGCCGATACTGATACTATCTTGGCTCTTCCCTATGCAAACGAAGGAATAAGGGCTGGGTTTCCTTCACCTGCACAGGATTATATGACAGAATCTATAGACCTCAACAAGGAACTGATTCATAATAAGGAAACAACATTCTATGCGAAGGTGGAAGGAGATTCCATGATTGATGCTGGTATCTATAATGGGGATTACGTGGTTATCGATAAATCACTGGAAGCAAATGACGGGGATTATATAGCTGCTTATGTAGACGGTGAGTTTACATTGAAGCAGTTCAAGCGGGATCCTAAAAACAATTGTGCTTGGCTGATACCTCATAATCCGGAATATAAGCCCATCAAGGTAACAGAAGAAAATGACTTCATGGTCTGGGGGGTAGTAACCAATATCATTCGTAGATTAAAAAAATAACAACATGGAACTCTTTGGCCTCGTAGATTGCAATAACTTCTATTGCTCTTGTGAACGTGTCTTTCATCCTGATCTTATTGGAAAGCCAGTAGTGGTACTCTCCAATAATGATGGATGTGTGATAGCTCGTTCCAATGAAGCTAAGGCACTTGGGCTGAAGATGGGAGATCCTTTCTATCAAGTGAAGGATATGCTGGAGAAGAACAATGTTGCAGTCTTTTCCTCCAACTACAATCTTTACGGTGATATGAGCAAGCGTGTGATGTCACTTCTTTCACGATATACTCCCAAACTTACCCAATACAGCATTGATGAAGCTTTTCTTGATTTGTCTGGGATGGATAATCTTCAGGAGTATTGTAAGGAAATTGTCCGAAGGATTGGTAAAGGAACCGGAATACCTGTTTCCATAGGAATAGCACCAACAAAAACATTGGCAAAGATGGCCAGTAAATACGCCAAGAAATACAAGGGGTATGAAGGTGTATGCTTGATTGATACAGACGAGAAAAGGGAGAAAGCATTGAAACTGTTTGAGATTGGTGATGTTTGGGGAATCGGACATCGTAACACAAAGAAGCTTGAATACTATGGAATCAAAACTGCCTGGGATTTGACACAAAAATCAGCTTCATGGGTTCAGAAAGAGCTTAGTGTTACAGGCCTGCGGACCTGGAAGGAACTTCAGGGAGAGAGTTGTATTTCCATAGAAGAACTCCCTCATAAGAAATCAATATGCACCAGTCGTAGTTTCCCTGGAGTGGGACTGGATAAATTACAAAATCTTGAAGAAGCTGTAGCAAACTTCGCAGCCTCCTGTTCACGTAAACTGAGGGATGATCATATCGCTTGCAGGAATATGACTGTTTTTGTTTATACCAGTCGTTTCAGAGTTGATACGCCGGAGGATTATATTTCATCAGACATTATTTTCCCTGTTGCAACAAATAATCATCAGGAACTTGTAGCTTATGCAGTCCAGACGCTTAGAAGATATTGGAAAGGAGACGGAAAGTATTACTATAAGAAAGCTGGAGTCATAGTATGGGATATATGTAGGGATAATGAAGTCCAAGGGAATTTGTTTGATGAAGTTGACCGGGAAAAACAGCAAAAACTAATGGCCGCCATTGATGAAATAAACAAGAAGAACGGTCACGATACCATACGTATTTCCACTCAAGGATATTCAAAGACCTGGCATCTGAAAAGTGAATATATTTCTCACCAGTACACTACCAACCTTGACGATGTGATTGTGTTGAAGGTGTGATGAAAGGAGCCACCTGTAATTGGATTACAATAGACGTTTCTATAGAAATTATAAATGAGACCCTGACTTATGATAGACTGATTGTGGCACTTGGAGAATAAAAAAGGGTGCATCACAAAACAGATACACCCTTCTATACCACCACCTTCGTTTGTTATTATAAGGTTAAGCAAAGGTATAGTTAATATGTAGGATAACAAAGTCCTTTTATGATTTATTTTATCATTTGGGGTAAAGGAGTCACTGAGAAATTGATGGATGATTCCTTTGTTGATGACTATGCTTCCTCTTTCATTTAGTTCTCCTTTAATAGTTTATGTAATATTCCAGATAATTTCACTTCAATAATAAAGATGTTTTTATCTTGTTTCCTGTGTATCCGGCACCGAATCTGATGAATTTGCATGAATAATATTATAATAGAGAATCTCATCTTTCCCTATTTTAGGTATTTGAGTTGAAAGATACATCTCAAATTCCTCATAATCATCCAAGTAGTTTCCAAGTACTAAGCGTATATTAGCCAAAATATCCTCTTGAGAAGCTATCGGATTAAAACAATACACTGATAGAGTCAATTCAACCAAGCTATTACGAACATAATTATCGTTGAAGGTTTTTTCATAGGAGTCTTTTAAATTATCCAGATGATACATAACAGCTGAGCAGAATGAAGAAAGAGCTTCACTATGTCTCTCCAAGCTAGTTCTAAAGGTTTCATACCAGTCGAATTCATTAGTTATTCCATTTTTCATATACATTTACAGTTAAAGTTATATTACATATAACGGGAGATTTAGGATTCGTACACCCTTTGGAGAAAAATTTTTAATGGAACAACTAAATCATGTATAATCCTGTGTATTTTGACTGGGAACTTACTTTTTATGGCTCCCAGTCTTTTGTTTCTTATCATATTTTACGATACTTGCTGCCAAACGTACCTCTTTTCTCTACCCATTCATAAGCATTTCTGACTTGCCTTAATAGTTCATCCTCCCTAAAATCAGATGTTATAAACTGGGATAAATATCTGAAAGCCGTATCTCTTGGAATCCCCCACTCAGCTAATTCTCTGGCTCTCCTGAAGGATGAATCATGTCTGTTGCCAGGTGTCATAGGGAACTTGTCAAATCCACCATCCAAAAAGTTTATCAGCTTCTCATATTCAGAAGTAGGAGCATAGATTTTAACAGGAACATAAGATGGAACGGTAGCCTGAGAAGATGGTATTTTTTTAGTCCATGTCCAGCTATCCCAGTTTACATAAATAGAAGGGTCACTGCTAAGGAAACAGGCTCTCGATATTCCAAAACAATTATTATCCCAATAAGGAGAATTGTAATAGGCTTTAAGGGCATTCAAATATTCTGAGTGTGTCGTATTATCAGGATTGTTTTCTACCTTTACTACTACCTTATATCCCTTTCCACTTGGAGAAACAAAGGCAGCAAAGGTATAAGGGTCTTTGGTGATTATACTCCACTGGCTGGACATATCATTTAGTGGTATCTTATCAAAATCAATCACAACCAAATTGGAGGATTCGATAAGTCCTGAAATACTGAAATTACTGTATCTTCCGGTAAAAAGACATATTGGAAGTTTATGTTTCAACTCATCATACTTAGATTTATCGGTATCATGGAAAGTTCTCATCAAGTCTATCTGTGATTTGAACTTTTCCTGTCTTATTATATCAAAAACCATAGTAATATCCTCATAGAAAGGTGGATATTCCATTATCTTATAGTATTTAGTACCTGTTACCGGATTAATACATTCCTGTTTAAACGGTAATCCTTTGAAGATTGTTATTGTATACATTATAATTGTTTTTAAGTTTATACTTTTCTTTCCTTCCCCAAAAGGGGGGAAATGGGGGGAATTGTCGGGGAAAGTAGTGGAAAAGGCTTATTTTTATTAACTTTTTCATTGTATCATAATCAAGAATATAGTAAAAAATAAGTTTTATAGATTCCCCGACGCGCTTTCCCCGACTTTTCTCTTTCGGGGGAGGAAAAGAAGAAATTGTTTAATCAAATGGTGAAACTATTTTAGGTAAAGAACTGATTATACCTACTTTCACTCCTTTCTTCTTATCACTTTCATCAATTACATAATCTTCACCTTTCAGTTTCATCTTAAAGTTCTCTCTTGTTTCTGGTTTAATGTTATTGTCATTACAGAAATTCTTATATTCATTGAACAAAAAAGTTATATTTATTTTATTCTTATTGTCAGGCTTATATCCTTTCTTTCCCAGAAACATAACAACGCTGTCGGTATCTTCCTTATAGGCCTGATCCAGATTATCAAGAGTATCGGAATGACTCAGTCTCTTTCCATTTCTTATGAATCTCTTAAGCCCTTCAATAGCCCAGACTAGAATACCTGGTAATTCATCTTTCAGCTTCTTAGCCAAATCAGGATCAGCTTTATTTTTGTCTATCTTTACATTAAAAGGAACAATCAACAACCTTCTCCTGAATCCGAAAGATGTATCAGCACTCAAAGGCATGGAGTTGCAGTTGAAGGCTAGTCTAGCATAGTTTCTTACAATCTCAGGTTCTTTATACAATCTTCTGGCTTCGACTGGTTCACCACTAGCAAGCTGTTTGAAGATACCATTGGAAAATATCTTACCTCCAAAATCACTACTGTAATTAAGCAGTTTGTTCTTTATCATCGCCCGGCTGTAACCTTTGTCATCACAAAGGGAGTTGATATTGTAGGAACACACGTTATCCTCGCCTAAAAGTGAAAGTATTATCTCAAAGAACACACTTTTCCCATTGAAGCCGGAGCCAACACAGCACAATACTTTTTCCAGCTTGATACCGGGATTAAGACAACATCCGATGAACTCCTGCAATACACCCTGTACATCCTTCTCTGGTAAGACTTCATCCAAGAACTTTCTGAATCTGGGACACTCAGCTTTCAGATTATAATTATAGGACAATACATGAAAGAAATAATCCTCCTTATTATGACACTCCTCCGTAACATTACCTTCCATATCGGTTACAAGTGTAGAATTCATAAGATTTATCTTTATGCTTCCTGAGGCATCCTGCATTGAACGATATAAGGAGAACTGAGCTTGGGTATAAACTTTTTCTATAAACCTTACATTCTTGGTCGTATATTTGTCCTCACCCATCTTTTGTAATGACTTCACCAGGAAATGCTTGAAGTCCAATTCTGATATACTTTCCCAATAGGTTTTGTTGTAAAGGAATATCCCCTTATCCTGATTAACCGCCAGACCATAGCCCAATCCATCGGCAGCTTCCAGAATATGCTCAACGGTAATAATGGATTTTATTTCTTCCGTTATCTGGATGGAATGAATCCTGTCCTCGATAAGATGTCTTACCTCACTTTCCTTCTCACTCCCAAGCCTACTATACAAGCTGGCTGCATAAACCTCCTTAAAGTCTGTCTGACTTATCTGACCAAGTATTTCAGTTAATATATCTTTCTGTTTTTTCATCGCAAATTGATTTGAAGATGAAAGCCATAGGGATATAATCATTCCTATGGCTCTCAATAGTTATTTCATGAGAGGGTTAGGATGTCCGGGATTCAGATGTATGGTCAGTTCATCAATATCAGACTGCTTCTTTTTGAGATATTCCTGATATTCCTGACTATCTTCTTCAGCCCATTCAAGATTATCATAACTGAAGTTCAGATAATCCATATCCTTATGCAATACCCTTGGACGTTTCATAATGGAAGGATTACCATCTACAAATTCTGCTTCAACCATTAGATCATCAGGATAAGCTGTTCTTCTTGACATTCTTTTATATTGGTTTTTCCTATAGTATTCAACGTAAGGATTAATAGCTACAGTTCTATCCGTATCAGCATCTCCAATTGATTTTATGATAGGGAGCAGTTTCTTATCATCATATACATTTCCCTCAAATGTAACAGTAAGTCCGTTAGCCAATTTACGTTTATCATCATCAGGAGAGAATCTTGCTACCTGTTTCCATTCCAGATTGAAAGCACTACAATTACTCAAGTTACCGTCCTTATGCATCAGAACATATTTCTTTCCGTCTTGTGGCATTGGTTTAAAACAGTCAGCTACAAGTTCATCCAGTTTAATGATACCAGGGGATTTAGTATTTAGGTATTTGCTGCCATCAGTTCTTTTATGTATGACCAGTGCGGAATTTAAACTTGGATTATTATACTCACGGTAAACATAGCTTCCTTCCTGATTACTCCAAACATTATATTTAGGGCTATATCTCATGGATCTACCGTTAATGTTTTTAGGTGATTGATAGTTTCGTTTTACCATACTAGTTCCTCCACTTCAAAATACTCCATAAGTTCAACTTTCTCATCAAGATTAAAGTGCTTTCGAGTCACTTCCTCCAAAATATCCAGATCAATGTACTCTTCATCATCCGTATCTTCATTCATCAGATACCAGCATAAGCCTTCTTCCATTATAGAAATCTGACTTACCGATAGATTACGTGTATCAAAAGCAAAGAAATCGTATGAATCAATGTACATGCGATCATCTAAAGCCAGAAAGAATCTGTAAATTTCTTTATCCTTGGGTAGTCTGACTGATTTTTTAGTAATAAAGTAAAGATGTGAATGATCATTGTCCAGTTTATCAATCTTTACAACACGACTCATGGTACCTGATTCAACTTCAATACCATAAACAGTTTCATTTCCTTGAACTACTTCGGGGAACTTCTTAGAAGTTCTACCTATTACTTTTTTGTCGTTCTTGAATTGTATTTTGATTTTTGTCATAAGAGTTTATCTAATTTATTTTTTGGACACATATTGGGCTTGACAGGAAGAATTTTCGTTCTTTCTGCCCATCAAAATGATAACTAAAACTGGCGTCAATTCTTAATTATCAGTTCAAGTCTTGTTAATGGGATTAGTTTTTCAGAAAGCGACCAACCGCACTTTTTGATAGATTTAATTGCTCTGCAATGCTTCTAACAGTTAGTCCTTCCTCTCTAAGCTTATATATCATTTCACCCATTGATAGTGAAATGGAGCTACGATTTGTAACCTTTTTAGGAAGAAGGTTCTCTTCCATATCATACTCACGAAATTCAAAATGCAGATATGGCTCTTCAACAATTTCCAAGACTGCTACCTCAGACATTTTAATTGAACTTCTGGATTTCAACTGCTTCAAGTACTTTATATGGTCTCCTTCACAGGTGTTCCCAACAGCAATAATACTGTCTGCATAGTTAGCGATAACAGAACTTCCGAAGATGTCTTTAATCTCAATAGGATTTTTGCTGTTACGTTTACTTAAATGAGCGACTAGAATTATAGTCAAATCATTCATTTCCTTTATTCTTTTTAGACCTTGTATGAACTGTTGAGCTTGTCTTACAGAGTTACCGTTATTCAACATACACATCAAGTTATCAACGATAAGTAGTTTAGCATCACTATTCTTTCGTATCAGTTTCTCAATGGCAAGTAACTTATCTTCAATACAATCGTCATATTCAGTCTCAGTGAATCGTCCTCTTATCAGATCACCAGATGCACATTCTAGAAGATTTTCATATCTTCTAGCAATTTGAGGATCATTCTGTTCTCCGTCAATGTAAATTGTTTTTCTTGTCCTATTAGCCATAGGTTCCTCCCAGTAACATAGGTTATCATTATTAGCTAAAGCAATATCACTGGCAAGAAGTGTCTTTCCTGAGTTTGTATCACCGCTAACCACAGCTAGTTCTCCCTGATGTATGTAATCACCGAAGATTTTCTCTTCTTCAGAGTAGTTTTCGGGGTTATTCAGAATACAACTTAATGTACAAGTCTCTATATTCATATTAGGTTCTTGTTTTTATGGAAGGTAGTTTTGTGTACTACCTTCCGTTAGTTAATGATTAGCTATTCAGAATTTCATTGAATATACCTATTAGAATAATCTCTGTTGTCTTGGTTCTGTCGCCTTTGACTCCCTTTGCATCTTGAAGTTTTGTAAGCTGTTCTGGCAACATCTTTGAGAATTTATCTGAGATTTTATCTGCCATAGCTTTCATATCATCAGCTTTTTTTAAGGTCTCACAGCTCCATCTGGCAAGTGGAACACCTTTAAGTATCTTTACGGATGCGTTACCAGAGAAGACCTTACTATAGGTTTTCAGTAACGTATCCATACAATCAACCAGTTCCTGTTCTACTGTAATATCTTGTCCTTTACTAGCCTTTTTAACATCCTCCTTGGTCAGTTCTCGTCCAAAATTATAATATGATGAGGACTTAGCCACAAATCCTTCTCCCATCATTGTATAATAATTATTTAAGTTTGATCCTTTGTTACGACATAAGGAATAACTAAGTAATTCTGACTTGGTAGTCTTCTTAACATCGAGATTAACTGATATATACTGTTTTATAAATAATTCCGCGTCAGTATATTTCTTATAAATGAACTGAAAGTCGAATGGAATATATGATGGATTCTTTGTAGCCTCTTCAAGATCAAGATCATGTCCTGCAGCACGTCCGTTACCATCTAAACGTATACAATAATGTTCAGGGTCTGGTACTATCCACCATTTCTTTTTACTACGTAGATATATTGCTGGAGTAAGACCTGCTTTTTTAGCGATTTCTGCATTAGCATACAATGCAGGATTAGTCATTCCGTTTTCCCTACATATCTTCTGCCAGTCCTTTGCACGGCTTTGAGCATCACGGTTTTCTAGAATTGTACATTCTGGTAAACCCAACATTTCATTTCTGTGATATACGACACCCTCTTTTAACGGCTTTCCATCCCATTCTTTAAGGTTGGGATTAGCAGTTCTTGTCCCAGTTCTTGTCCCAGTTACATATGTCCCACATAAACATTTATCAAGTGGGACACTGTCTGTATAATTGGATTGTGCATCACAATTACTATCAGATGTAATGCTTGCCTGTGGTTCCATTGAACCAAGAATTGCTTGTCCCTCCACTGCGTAAGTGATTACCTGCTCTGTATTTTCAGTCACAGGATTTTGGTTGTTATTATCCATTAGTAATTAAAACTATTTAAATATGTATCTATCGATTCTTGACTAAATAAAGGATTACGACCAGTGTATTTAGCAGGAACTAATCGTCCTTCTTTTTTATGTCGATAGAGTTTAGATTTAGATATGTGTAGCATATCACAAACCTGATTTACCGTGTATAGTTTCATACTAGAACTTTCCTGTTTATTACTGTCAAACGTATGTTTTATTTGCTCAGTAACTCTATTGGCTACTATATCAGCCATCAAATTCAAAAAGTTGTTAATGTTTTCTTCCATAATCGTCTTATTAAATAATTATGCTGCAAATTTATGCAACCCATAAATGTCATACTGGGAGATATATGCAATTAAAAAAATTAGTTTTCTCCCACTAGTATGTGAGGGAATCATTCCAATTGACTGACAACCGACCGTTTGATCTCTTCATCTATTGCTCTATATCTGGAAAAAGCTTTACTTCCTTCAGTATGACCGGTCATACTGCCTATTAAATTTGCATCTTTTACCTCCTTATATAGATTACCGATAAAATTTCTACGAGCCATATATGAAGTAGCTACCTCATAAATCGGATGCTGCTCATTTTGTCTGGTTATTGGATTGATTACAGTTACAATTCTTGATATACCTGCTTTTTTCAACATCTTTTTAATAGCTTTATTATAATGTTGTATTGAAATGAAGGGGAATAGTGAATCTCTATCAACATCTTTATAGCGCATAAGTATCTTTTGGGCTTGGGAAATAAGAGGTACACTGACTGTCTTTCCAGATTCATCTATAGTCTTACTTGGTATATATTCAATAGAGTTACCTACAACATTATTTTTTGTAAGTTGATAAAAGTCCCCGGTTCTGATTCCAATGCATGATTGAAAAACAAAAATATCACGTTGTATTGCAAGCAGTGGGTCATCCGAGAAATCATATTCAAATAACTTATTTCGTTCTGCTGTTGTTATAAAAAAAGGCGTACCATAAACACAAGTAGGTAATTTATATTTATTGAAAGGATTATTGGTTGTTCTTCCAGTTGTTACAGCCCAATTATAGAAAGTTCTAAAACGTTTCATTATATAGTGAATACCATTAGTACCTCTCGCCTTAGGTTTTCGAGCTTCAGGATATTTTTGATATATGTTTTTATACTTAATACATACTCCGTTTTTGTCAAAGAAGGTATGTTCAGCTCTCAGAAAAGATTCAAAATAGACTAAATCCATGTCTGTGATATTGTCTAAATTTAGCATGAATCCTTTTCCACGATATAGTTCATATCTTTTTAGTAATCTAATTAGTGTTCCGAATTGTGCAGCACGATTTCCGGGTTTAACTCTTGATGAAATAAATATTTGCACGATTTCGAAAAAGTCTCCCTCACTACTTTTTTCTATTTCTGATGAACCAAAATGGAATTCATGTACAATGCTTTCAACCCATGATTTACTAATTTTTTCAATGGAAACCTTAATTGTTTTATCTAAAATAAAGGTACATAAATCATCAAGTTGTTTTTGTAGGGTAATCAATTCTCCTTGCTCCTTGACATGTATACGAGGCACTATAATTTTTTCTTTTTTAGTGTCCCAATATTTGGAATGTACATATAGATTTGATTTAGCTCGGAAAACTTTATTGCGAGCTAATGAAATACGCAAAAGGATTTCATGTTTCTCATTTCCTTTTTGTTGTTTACTGGATAAGTTCATTCTAATCGTTGCCATATTTTTTAAGTTTTACGGCCACGAAAATGAGAAAAAAATATTTCCTTGATTAGGAGATATATAGGGTATAAAAAATAGATTTTCTCCTACCTATATTCCTGTTGACGAAATAGGTCAATTTTTGTCAACAGACAACAATTCTGTTGACACTTTATAACTCCTGTTAAGAGGCACAATCATTGTAAATTACTATAAACCAGAACTATATAGAATAAACTTGTATTTATATAGTTTCAAATTATGTCCCTGGCTGGTCCACAAAAAGAAGAGGTTGTAAACTAAATGTTTACAACCTCTTTTTTATTTCATCCTATATGAAAACTAGTTTTTGGGTTGTTACTGTTTATTAGGTTTGTGTTTTTATGCTTGTTTCACGACTGGTTGAAACAATGCTACAAATAAAAATTTATGGTCGTATGAGATCAAAATAAAAATATGAATAAGTATTATTGAAAGAGTTCCGTCTGTATGCGCAAATCTCTGCGAATACAGACGGTTTTTTGTACAAACTTTTTTTTCTTTTGTACAAATCTTGAGAAAATATCGAGAACTTTTTATCCGAGCCTCTCGATCTGAATCTAGTAATAAAAGCAGTTTTTTTCTTTTTTACCCCTCAACGCCTGTTGTTTTTTTACGGCTGTGAAGGGCGTGAAGGGTAAAAAAAGGTAATTTTTATTTTATAGCTATCGGAGTTTCCAGTTCTTTGATCGTTAGCTGTCTTGAACCTCCGTTGGCCAGACCATCCATTCCTTTAGGAGAGGCATCTTTTACATAACTCTTGCCATCAGACTCGAACTGGTCTGTTCCGTTGAGTTTATAGTAAGCAGCCAGCCCCTCTGAGTTTGGATCGACATTCAGCATGTTTTGTTTGATCTGGTTCTCTGTACGTGCAACGGTCCAGAGTCTGACTTCACTCATGTAGCCATAGAATGGACGTTCGCCCCACATAAAGTTTGCGACCTTACCGATGAAGAATCCCCCACTACCTGTTGATGCCAGATCGAAGCTTGGAGTATCCCATGTCGATTCGGCGGCTTTGCTACCGTTAATGTAAATAGCTGTCTTTCCAGACGGCTGGTCGTACGTAAAGGCTACGTGATACCATTTTCCTTTCTCGAATGCCTGAGTAGAGTGGTATTGTTTGCTTCCCGCAATCTGAATCCAGTCGTTGTGGCCGCCCGGTAGTGCTGTATCACCGATTCGGAGAATCAGAATACCTTCATTACCCATGATGGTGTTGTTGCTACCGAACTGGTTGATGTAAATCAGGGCCTCGTAGGTAACAGATGTGAACATCGTACCGCTTGCCAATGGGATACGGATGTAGTTGCTCTGGAACTGAGCGACTTTCTTAATCTGTACAGGCTTGGTAATGATAAAGTAAATAATATCACCGCCGGCGATAGCTGGAAGTGAAGATGACTGAATACGTACCGGCAACAGATAAGATTTACCTTCTTCCATATTCTCCAGGTTTGTGAACTCTATGGGAGTCTTTTCTGAATAGATGGATCCGCTGGGAATGGTTGTCGCATTACTGCCCAATTTTACATTGGCGGCATTGAATGTTTCGTAATTGGTCCCATATTTCTGGTTGTATGCATTTATTTCATTTTGTCCTGCAATTTCATAGCGGACTTCTACCGGAGAAGAACATGCTGAAGAAACTCTGGACTGCAATTCGTAAGTGATAGGCTGTTCGTTCAGAGCTTCTATTGTGTGTTCTTTGCTTTCGAAGTAAACTTTTGCTTCCAGCAAATCGCTTTCACTGTCGTTACAGCTGTTCAGCAAGACAGCTATAGCGCAAAATGCCAAATATTTCAATAGTTGTTTCATATCTTTAGAATTTCAAGATTCGTATTATTCTTTTCCCTGATTGGCTTTCCATTCGTTGAAAACCTGTTGGTTGATTTGGATTGCCTGACGCATCCATTTGTAATCAGGTGTATTGTCATAGTCATTGTCGAAGCGGTAGGCACCGACTCCTCCTTTGTAGCCTTCTGCTGGCATCCAGGCTGCCTGCCGTAACAGAGCACCTCCTGAAGTGGCATAGGATTCAAAGTTTTCGGTTATAATCAGTTTTTCCGGGATGTTGCCGGGACTGTAATAGTGTGGAGAAGAACTACCATATGACTGAGTAATCCAGTAATCTACATATTCTTCCATTTCCTCTGAGAAATAGTTGATAAGACCGTCGATGCAGAGCAGTTTGTGCCCTTTCTTTTCCGGATCACTCTTTGGACCGATATATTTTCCCATCTCTTTTACCAGTACCTGGATGGTTGTACCATTCAGAGTACCATCGGAATCATTAAAGCCGCTTCCCGGTTCCCAGTCAATGTCAAAGCCATCCCAGTCGCTTACGAACAATGAGTCGCAAAGTGCTTTGGCATAGTTTGCTATAGCCTGATTCAACTCTTCTGTATTGTCGAAATTATGCGACTTGAATCCCCAGAAGTCCCAGCGTGCATATTTCTTGGCTGCATTGAGTTCAGATTCTGTCCATCCCTCTTCTTGGGCCTGTTTTTCAATGTCTTCATAAATATAGTCGGGAGTCCTGCCTTTTCCCAGATGTGACAACAGGCTAACTTCCAGCAGTTTGATGCCTTTCACTTTCTGTACGAACTCTTTGTCTCGCTTCTGAGCTTCGGTAATCTCATATCTTCCCGGAGCACCACTCCACATGGAAATGATATCCATACTGTCGGGAACGGAAGACAGGTAGCCTTTTCTCATGACACCCGATGGAGCCCAGTTCGAGAACCAGCCGAAAGCGACAGGTCGTCCGTAGTTCTTGGCTGTTTCTTTATAAGCTCGCAGATTGGCATAATATTCACTATCTCCTAACGTATTGTATCCGCCGATGTGTTCTACTTCTATGTTTTCGACATCGGTACAGGAAGCCATCATAGCTCCCAGCAAGGGTACGATGTATAATAATTTTTTAAGTGTTTTCATTTCTTACTGTATTAATTATAGGTTATTATTTGCAGTCCCACCATAAATGTGTACTAGGCAAGTCTTGTCCGTTGCTTAACATCTTTACAGCATCGTTGTAAATGAGTTGTCCGTCTGCCGTTTGATAGAAACTGGTAGGATAGACCATACGGCGTATACCTCCTTCCGTTGTGACTCCCTGACTGCTTCCTCTGTTTGCCATGACGGGATTCAGTTTGGGGTATCCGGTTCTTCTCCATTCTGTCCAGGCTTCTTGTCCGTTGGGGAAGAGAGCAATCCATTTTTGAATCATGATTTTTTCCAGTTTCTGTTCTGTGTTTCCTTCAAATTTTACAGTTGTTGTACAGGGAGCTGCAAAGCTGCAAGGATATTTTCCGCTTACTTCGTGTTTGATCGGAGTCTTTCCTGAGTTCATATAAGCATCTACAGAAGAGCTGACACCGTTTTCCTGGAAGGACATCTCAATACCTTGTTTATACCAGTCTTCGGCATTTCCAAATTCACCACCCCATACTAAAGCAGCTTCGGCGCGTAAGAAGTAAACCTCGGAAGCACGCATCCAGTAAGTAGGAGTGGAAGCTTGTATATTGGGTTTGGAGAACATTTTGTATTCATCATTTTTCCCATACAGATGACCTGCCGGAACAGCCTGATACAGTTTGCCGTCGAAAGCTTCTTGTCCTTTTGTGCTTTTTGAGTCTACAGGTAAGAAATAGGCACTTAATCGTGGGTCTTCATATCCCAGCAGGTAAGAGAACATGGACGAGCCCATACGTGATTCATCGTATTGTTCGGAGAGCCAGTAGATGTTGTTACGGAAAACATATCCGGCTCCTGTGCTCATCTGTGCTTCATCGTCTTTAGTTGTCATCACACCAATGGAGTGGTTCAACGCTTGCGAAACATATTGTTTTGACAGGGCTGCATCGGCATAACGGACACGCATTGCCAGACGGAGGAGCAAAGAATTGGCATATTTTACCCATTGGGTAGAATTGCCTGCATATACAACGTCGTATTCCTTCATGACTTCCACACCGTTTTCTGCTTTCTCCGTCAGAATTGCTATGGCATCTGTCAGGTCTTTGAAGATCGCGGTGTAAATATCCTTTTCAGAGTCGAATGGAATATTGGTGGTAGGATCGGCTGCATGCGAGTAAGGCATCGGGCCAAAGCACTCCAATGCTTTATGCCAAGCTGAAATCTTTAGGATTTGTGCAAGGGCAAATACCTCTGGAGTATTATTTTTTTCGGCTGCTGCTTTCAATTTCTTCCAGGGGTCGAGGGCATTGGTATATGCACGCTTATACGTTCCGGAAATCCAGCTGTCTGTCAGATAATAGTTTACATTACAGTTTCCGCCTGACCAGGTATTGTTTTGCCCGAAGAAACCGCTCCAGCTGTCGGCGGACAAATGATAATCAGTCTGGTATTGATTGATGATATCCGTGTCGTCGGCCTGTGTTCCGACAGGAAAGACTGTTCGTTCGATGGTAGTGATCAGACCACCTACAGCAACTCCGTCCATGATACCTTCTTCATCGGTCAGCTCGAACGGATTGGTGTTTATTTCCTCGTAATTGCATGATGCCAGCAGTGATACGGCAAATACACCTGCTATAAATTTATATTGGTTTATCTTTTTCATAATCAAAAGGAGTTGTTTTTATAGTTTAAATTTAATGCCAAAGCCAAAGCTACGTACGCTAGGTTGCATGAAGTAGTCATTCCCTTGTCCGTAAGTACTTGTTGATGGCGTTAACTCTGGGTCGAAAGGAGCTTTACAGTATAACATCCACGGGTTGCTGGCAATGAAAGAAACAGTTACGTCTTTCAGTATATTGGCAAACCACTTATCGGGCATGGTATAGCTGAATGTCATTTCCTGCAAGCGGATATTGGTTGCACTGTACAGATAATATCCGGATGTCTCGTAATTTCCTGTACCAATCATCTGGTAATATGTTTTGGCGTCTACTCTGCCTTGTCCCGGCAGCAATGCTCCTCCTGCGTCGCGGGCTTCTGCCGAACGTTTAGATACTCCGAAACGGTCGAGGATAGCTTCGGTAGAAGATGTAACCACTCCGCCAAATCGTCCGTTGATCAGGAAACTGAATCCGAATCCTTTGTATGACAAAGCGTTGTTCCATCCCATGTTGAAGTCTGGAGAAGTCTTACCGAGGTATACAGGTTCACCTCTTTCCAAACCGAATGTACCGTCACTCTTTACTTCAACATATCCCTGGCTGTCTTTCTTGAAGAATGTATTTGCATAGATATCATGGATACTTCCACCTTCTTTCAATATAACACGACCATTGTCTTTTAATACTTCAGGTATATTGATAGGAGTTTCCATCAGGTCCGTGTGATAGTTTTTTACCATTTCTTTGATCTCATTTATATTCTTGGAGAATGTAAATGTAGATGACACAGCCAGACCGTTTTTAAACTTATCGTTATAACCGAAAGAGGCTTCCCATCCTCTGTTCTCTACGTTACCTGCTTGCAGGTAAATTTTCTGATAACCGGTAAATTCAGGCAAATCGCCCAAGAAAGTCTGGTTGTATGTGTTCGATTTATAATAGGTAACTTCGGCGCTGAATTTATTCCACAGGCGCAGGCTGATTCCCACTTCATAAGATTTGGTACGTTCTGCCTTGAAGTCGGTGAACGGATAAATGTATGTCGGCGACGGGATACCTCCGACGATTGGCGTGGTAACTGTACCGGGAGTTAATCCGGAACGAGAAACCGGCGCACCAACTTCTGTATACGAACCGCGTACTTTCAAGTAAGAGATAAATTCAGGAAGTTGTATCATTTCCGAAATAATGCCGGACAAACCGATAGACGGATAGAAGAATGATTCTTCGTTGGTATTTACCAGGCGTGAGTTCCAGTCATTACGTCCGGTCAGGGTCAGGTAAAGCATACTCTTCCATCCCAGTTCCACGTTACCGAAGATCGCATGATTACGGATACGGCTGTCACCTCCTTTTTCCGATGTACGGCCATTGGAAGGGTCGATGTTGGAAACGGCGAATTTATTGGGCACTTTCAGCAAAGTTCCTTTGTAACCTCTTTCCAATGCCCAGTAGTTAGAATAACTCCATCCTACGTTGGCTGAAATGTTGAAGTTTCTGATTTGCTTGTTGATGTTCACCATAAAATCAGCATATTCCTGACGGTCGTTATAGTTGCTGTATTCATAATGTCCTTTGGTTCCTTCTGCAAAGACCTGATCGGAAGAAGCATAAATCTTACGTTCAAATTTCACATAGGTATCATCCATTCTGTAACGTGCAGCCACGTTGATCCAGTCGGTTATTTTGTAAGTTAATCCGACGTTGAACATGTAGCGGCTCTTATTGTTGGTTGAAACATTGCGGAAAGCGGTCCAGTACGGGTTCTGAGAGGCATACGTTGATTCTGCAATCGGCCAGTACTGAACAGGAATTTTGCGGCTGTCGTCAAAACGTTCGAAAGTCTTGATTTCTTCAAAGTTTTCTCCCCGTGGAAACAGGTATGCTGCCATAACCGGGTTCCAGTATTGACCTTGTGACACCATGTTCTTGTCATCCTGTTTGATATACGATGCTCCTAAGTCAAGTTGCAGCTTATCATTCAGAAACGTTGCAGTGTTGCGGATGGTAAAGATCAGACGGGTGTATGAGTTGTTGGGAACAATACCATCGGAATTGGTTGACGAGATAGAAGCAAATGTCTGATTCTGCTTGGTACCTGTGGTTAACGTTACTGAATTGATAAAGTTTGTTCCTGTATTGAAGAAATCTTTTTTGGGATCATAATCGGACGGTGTGGCTAGCTTTTCACCCCAGCTTTCATACATGTCTTTTTTATTGCCATAAGTATTCTGGAATTCAGGAGTCATGTATGCTTTGCTGAATTCGGTAGAAGAAGAGAATGAAAGTTGCAGTTTTCCTTCCTTACCTTTTTTAGTAGTAATAAGGATAACACCGTTTGCAGCGCTACTACCATACAGTGCAGCAGCCGACGGTCCGCTCAGTACAGAAATACTTTCAATATCTTCGGGGTTGAAATCGGCGATACCTTCAGTACCGGCCTTTCCTTCTCCCATGATGCCACTGTCGGTGTTTCCCATGTTGGTATTGAACAAAGGAATACCGTCTACTACATAGAGCGCGTTGTTGTCACCTTCGATGGATTTTGCACCACGCATTACTACACGGGTCGCACCACCTACACCACTGGCACTCTTGTTGATGCTGACACCGGCAATCTTACCATTCAGAGAGTTTACGAAGTTGGCATCTTTCACTCTTACGAGCTCTTCCGATTTAACCTGTTGTACGTTGTAGGACAGGGCTTTTTCTGCACGTTTGATACCTAATGCCGTAACGACAACTTCATCCAGACGCTCTGTATCTTCCCGCATGGTTACATTGATAACTCCTCTATCTGCTAGGAATTCTACGGATTTATAACCTACATAAGAAAACTGCAATACAGCATCGGGACTCGATACGGTAAGAGAATAGTTACCATCAAGGTCGGTGATGGCACCATTGCTGGTACCTTCTTCCTTGATTGTTGCACCGATGATAGGGTCTCCATTGGCATCAACAACCCTACCTGATATATTACTTTGCTGTTTTTTTTCGGATTTTTTCTTTAGGGGGGTAATAATGATTTTATTACCTGAAACTTTGTAAGACAGATTTTGCTTGTTCAGCTCACTGGTCAGTACGTTTTTCAGTTCTTCGCTTTTTACAGAAACAGAAACCCCCGTCTTTCCGTTTACTTCCGCATCTCGGTATGAAAAACGGTAGGAAGTTTGTTTCTCGATAGCATTAAATAATTCTTTTACCGATGCATTGTCTAGGTTGAGGCTGACTTTACCAGTCTGTGCATAACCGCCGGTAAATGTAAATAAACACAAAGATGCAGATAAGAGGCAAATCTTACCACGTTTTTTACTATCTTTGTGCAAATCAATGAATTGTTGTTTGATTTTCATAAGTACGTAATAAATTTAGGTTTTAAGTTCGGTTTGACTATGCGCCAACATAGTTTTACTTATGGACTGAGCCATTTCCCCGGATAATGTGCCGATTGTCCGGGGATTCTTTTTCATGTTTTCATCTGTTCTTCATTGTTTTAAGGTTAATGTTTATAAGGATTTATTCAATGGTAACGATTCCATTGTTTATCGTATACTCAAATCCATAATGTATTTTTAGGATTCTCAGTATACTTTCTATATTCTCATCATTAAATGTACCTGTATATACATCCTGTAGTATATGAGGGTTCTTAATTTCAAAAACAACACCGAATTTACGTTCCAGGCAGCGGAAAACATTTTTCATTTGTTCGTGGCGGAAAGTAAGTTCTTTGGTCAGCCAGGCAGTTTCTATTTGGTTGGATGTTTCCTCAAGACTTAATTGTCCGGTTAGCTTATTATAAATAACTTTTTGCTTAGGCTTTACACTTAAGGTGTTGTGGCCAGGATCTTTGGTGGTGACGTTTACACTACCTTCTACAAGCGCCATTTCCACAAAGTCCTTATGTTCGTATGCATAAACATTAAATTTGGTTCCGGTAACGGTTATATCCATTACGTCGGTGGATACGATAAAGCGTTTGTCTGTATTCTTTTCTACTTCGAAATATCCTTCACCCGATAAGCTTACTCTACGTTCATTGTGCCCGAAGTCTTGTTTATACGAAAGCGATGATTTCGCATTCAGGTGAACCAAGCTTCCGTCGGGTAATGTAACCAGTGAAGTACCGTATTCTCCAGAGTTTATTACGATATTCTGTTCGGCAAGGTATTTCATATTCTGATTTTGTGCGTAGTATAAGGTCGTAATTCCGCAGGCGACTACTAAAAGTATAGAAGCTGCTATTTGCAACCAGTATTTTTTCGCTTTTATAAACGGTGATATATGGGACTTTTTCTCTGGTCTTGGATATAAAGCGTTTATTTTATCTTGTGATAGTGGTTCGTAGTTTGTAAAGTTATCCCATTCTTCGTAAAACGGATTTTTTAGTTCCGCATCGGATAATTGGTTCATGTCCGATGTGAGCGTTTTAAATTCTTCCGGTGAGATGATTCCCGACCGGTACTTGTTTAATAAGCTTTTTACCTCATTCTGTATGTCTGTGTTCATAAAACTATAACCTTGTTTGTAGGTAATATCTATGAACAGGAGAAATATAACATAGAAAACTATATGTTAGAAAACATATAATTAGAAGTTGTTCAAGAATAGAAGAAGTATAAACGAATATTGTTGAAGTTCTGTCCGAATTATTTTTAATGCTGCCGAAAGTTGATTGCGCACAACTTGCTCCTTTATGGATAGTTGTTCTGCTATCTGGGCTACAGACAGATTATGTTCCTTGTTTAATTCAAAAATTTCACGCTGACGTGGAGATAAGTTGCTTTTGGCTTTTTGGAGCGCCTGACAAAACTGGTCGAAATCTATTTCTTTGTCCGCATCGTCTCCTGATACCTTTATGTATTGGTATTCCACAAATTCTTCCATCGAAGCGTTGTTCAACTGCCTGCGGAGTTCCTTTATTAAGAAATGATAAGCTATGGTAAACAGGTATGCCTTAAAAGAGGAGTCTGGGTCCAGTTTTTCACGATTGGTCCATATACGACAGAATGTTTCTTGAACGACATCATCGGTAGCATCTTCTGATTTCAGGTATTGATATACAAATCGGTATAATCTTGAAACCCACATATCATAAAGAGTATGGTAAGCTTTTTCGGAGCCTGCTTTTACGGATAATATCAGTGATCTTTCTTCTATCATATTTCTTGTCTATCGTGCAAAAGAGAAATAGACTACTTTATATTATAAATATGCAAATTTAATATTTTTCTTTATCAATCATATCATAAAAGCGATGTAACATTACGTTGAGTGAATATTTTTATGTGACGTGTATTTTGTGTTAGACTTATCATTGAGATACGAAATATTTTTAATACCTTTCTGCATCGTTTAAAAAGTTAGCCGTTTTATGTTATGAAGAAACACGATTTTATTTTGTTGCTGGGGGTTGCATTGAATTTATCGGTAACTGCTGTATGCGCTGAAGAAGTAGAAACAGTGGATACGATAAGAACTACGTTGGGAACAAAAGTTCCGATTGAAGCTTGTTCGTTACAGGAAATAGAAGGAGTTGTTTTTACCAAGGCAAAAGATGCAAACTTCCTTCAGGCATTGGTTGGTAGAGTAGCGGGGGCAACTATCCAGCCAAGTTCGATAGGAACTGGGGGAGGAGTGAAGATTGAAATGAGAGGGGAAAGGAGCCTGCGAGGAAATAATAATGTACTTTTTGTGATTGACGGAGTTCCGTTTCCCCAGCTTTCTGCTGAAGAATTTTATTCCATTTATAAAGGTTATGGCTTATCGGCAGATGGTATTGCTTCCTTTAACGCAGAAGATATAGAAAGTATGTCTGTCTTGTCGGGCACAGCTGCTTCGGTCCTTTATGGGAGTGACGCTGCCAACGGTGTCATTCTTATTACAACCAAACGGGGGCAGAAACTGCATAAGCCTTCTATCACGGTATCGAATACCACGACCTTTGCCAAGCCTTTTGTGATGCCAGAGTTTCAGCATGTCTATGAAAGTTGGAAATCAGACACGAGAACCTCATTCGATTGGAATCCTTCCGACTTTTATCGTACGGGGCATACCATAAACAATGCTGTAACGGTATCGGGTGGTACGGAAGTAAATCAAAGTTATTTTTCTGCGATGACTCAAAATGCAGTCGGATTGCTTGATAACAATAGTAGTAATCATTATAATCTGACGTTCCGTAATACGACAAACTTGCTGGATGGAAAGCTGAATATTGATGCCAGTTTGATGTATATCCGTACTAAAGAACGTAATATGCTGGCACAAGGTGATTACTTCAACCCAATTGTACCGGTTTATCTGCTGCCGGAAATCTTACGTGAGAAAGATGAATATAGTTGTTTCGAGCGGTATGATCCGGATAAAGGCTATGCTGTTCAGTATTGGCCTTATGCCAACTGGCAGAATCCGTATTGGACGGAAAAACGTAATTTGTTTGTGAATACTAAAGATCGCATACGAGCAGGACTGGGATTCCGGTATGCATTAACTGACTGGTTGGATGTTACAGCACATGTCAACTATGATAAAGACAAACAGGTACAAACTCAAGAATTATACGCTTCGACTAGTTATTTACTGACTCAGTACGGCTATTCTTCTTTGGGTGAATATGGAAAGATAAACGCTGATTTAAGTCAGGTTTATGCTGATTTTGCTTTTCATCTTCAAAAAACGACAGGTGACTTTTCTTTTAATGCTTTGCTGGGGATGGCATTTCGCGATAGAAAATATGAATATGGTTTACAGGGAGGCGGTTTGGTACAACCAAATATTTTTTCTCTTGACAATTTGGATAGTACGAAAGGAAAAGATTGGAATGCCGATTTGCACGACCGTAGTGATGCGTTGTTTGCGTCTTTGCAAGTAGGTTACAAAGATTTCCTTTATATAAATATGGGAGGACGCAAAGAATGGCAGTATTTATGGAAGGAAGGGACAAGAGAAAGTTACGATGATGTTTTTTATCCATCGGCAGGGCTTTCGTTTATTCCAACTTCCATTATTTCGCATTCGGATGTATTGTCTTTCTTGAAGTTGCGTCTGGCTTATGCAGAGAGTGGTAATTTCCATCAGTATTGTTTGCCTAACGATAACAGAGATATGACAGCATTGGTGCAAGGGAGTTTCTTCAGTGACAAGACAAAATCGTATGAAGCAGGGGTTGATCTGGGACTATTTAATAATAAGTTGAATCTATCCTTTACCATGTATACGACTTCTACGGATAATGAGATTCCAATGGAAACTTATTCAGTGAAAGCAGAAATACAGAATAAAGGGTTGGAAGTTTCATTAGGACTGAATCAGGATTTAGGACCTGTTTCTTGGAATTCTAGCCTGACGTACACTCTCAATAAAAATAGAATTCAGGATTTTTCTGAAATAGTAAATCCAATGACTGGTGAAGTGATGAAGGTCGACTACTTGAAACTTGCTTCATATGGTCAGCTTGCAGAAGAAAGACTGGTTTCTGGAGGTTCCATAGGTGATATTTACGTCAGTACCTTTCAGAAAGATGCAGCTGGTAATGTGATTTTCAATGCACAGACAGGTTTGCCGGAACGTAATGATACATATCAGTATGCGGGAAATGCTTTTCCTGATTATATGCTAGGATGGGCAAATGACTTTGCTTGGAAAGGTCTTGAACTGGGATTTGTATTGCAAGGCAGCTTCGGAGGAGAAGGCCTGTCAATGACGCAATCGATGCTTGACCAATATGGCGTTTCGAAGGCTACAGCAGACGCACGCGATCAAGGCGGAGTGTGGATGGGAGAAAAGAAGATTCCCGTTTCCCGATATTATGCAGCAACTTCAGGCTTGTCGGGAATCGGTGATCTCTATATATACGATGCGACCAATATTCGTTTGGCGGAATTGACTGTAGGATATACAATCCCGATGTATCGTTGGGTAAACTGGATGCAGCATATAAAGGTTTCTTTTGTCGGACGAAATTTGGTTATGTTGTATAATAAAGCTCCTTTCGATCCGATGAGTACCGCCAGCATGGGAAATGATATGCGGGGTATTGATTATTTCCGCTTGCCTAGCTTGCGTAATATGGGCTTTTCCATACAACTTACTTTTTAAATGCTTGTTGAAAGGCATGAGATTGAGTACTTAGAAAGAACTTGAGTAACTCTTTGTTGGCGGCACTGTCCAGCTGCGCTTCTTTTTCTTCTTCAAAGATATTAAGCGTGGTTGGACATTCGCCGCAAATATCTATGCCTATTGTCTGTTCATGTTTCAGAATGATAGATAACAATTGCTCCAATTCTTTCAGTGTAAAAGATCCCTGATCCCAGTTGGTAGCGGCCGACTGAGGGTTGAGTACATCTTTGTCTACAGAAATATATACGGGCGTACTGATGACTTCGGCAGAGAACTTCTTCCAGGTAGTGTCTTGTTCCAGACTTTGTTCACTGTAAAATTCAACCTGATTCTGATACTGAGGAGCAACACTCTTGATTAGCTGTTCGGAGGCTCCCATAATAATGACCTTTTTTAAAAAAGGATTGGTTTTGATGACATCTTCTACCCAGCTTCCACAGGAAATCATTTCTTTAAATAATGGAGGCTGCATGTCGGGATGATGGTCGAATACAATTAGTGAGAAAGGTTGATGTATTTTATCCGTCCAGAATTTGGTCAGATAATGATAGTTGCCGGAATCAATGAAATGAATTCCTTCTGCCGGATAGTTTTCGATGACTTTTTTCAGTGCACTGGCTCCGTCTTTATCGCAGTAGCATTCTACCCCTTGAAGATGGGTGCAATCTATCCATGCAAATTTGGGATTGTGGGAGAATGATTCATAATCATATACTCCTGTAAAATTCATGATAACGATAGGTTTATTCATAGTTATAAATAAAAAAATCCCCGCTTCGGAACTGACCGGAGCGGGGATTTTACAGTTAGAATTGTTTATTTAATTTCAATCACTTTGTTGGCCTGTTTCTTTTCTTCCTGTGTCATCTTAGGCAACTCAATGTTAAGGACACCGTTATCGACAGATGCACTGATCTTTTCCTTATCAACGTCTTCCGGTAAAATCATGCATTGTTCGAATTTAGAGTAAGAGAATTCACGACGCAAATATTTCTTTTTATCGTTGTTATTTACTTCGTTTTTCTTCTCCATAGAAATAACCAACTGGTTATCTTCGGTAAGATGAATATTGAAATCGTCTTTCGTCATACCCGGAGCTGCAACTTCTATCTTGTAATTGTTTTCGTTTTCGATTACGTTGATTGCAGGGGCAGTAGCGTTAGCTCTTTCCATCCAATCGTTATCAAAGAAATCATTGAAAATACTTGGTAACCAATTCTGATTATAATTTCTTCTAGTCGGCATCATAGTTGTAATCTCCTATATTTTAGTTTTTTATTTTATCTTGTTTCTTCTGAACCGCTTCTCCTTTCGCTTCCGCGATTCACCCTTATATTTGCAAAGTCTGTGCCAAATAATTTGACTGACAGAAAGGTAGATTGCTTTAACCTTCGTTGAACGAGTGGTGAAGATTTTAAACTTTGATAAACATAGCGTAGTGTCAATTCGACTTGAAAATGGACAGATTGTCATTTTTATCTTTTAGCACAGACTATTTGTATTCTTACTATTTATTCCTTATTTTTGTTTCTGTAAACATTAATATTGTGTATTTATGAAGAAGATTTTATCAACCTTAATGATTGTGGCCTGTTTATTTTTAGCAGTGCCAGCACAAGCCCAATTGCAGTTTGGACTGAAAGGGGGACTGAACATTTCGAAATTGACTTTCTCAAAGGATATTGTAAAGAGTGATAACCGTACCGGATTCTTTATTGGTCCGATGGCTGAGTTTACCATTCCGGTTGTAGGATTAGGTGTAGATGTAGCTGCTTTGTATAATCAGTCTGGAGCAAAGGCTATCAGTGGGGGAGAAGAAGTAGACCAAACACTTAAGACAATTGAAGTTCCTGTAAACTTGAAGTGGACACTTGGACTGGGAAGTACGCTGGGAGCTTATGTAGCTGCCGGTCCTCAGTTCGGCTTTAATGTGGGAAGCGGACATTTTACTGAGAATTTTGATATGAAATCCTGCAATACTTCGTTCAATGTTGGAGTAGGTCTTAAATTATTGGGACATCTGCAAGCAGGAGTGAATTATAATTTTGGCCTGAGTAAAATGGCAAAAGCTGTAGATGATGCGATGACTATCGAAATGAAACGAAATACTTGGCAGATTTCAGTGGCATATATGTTCTGAAAACAGAAAGGTGTTTATTAATAAATCAGCAATAAAGAAGGAGATGCCTGGGCAGGTATCTCCTTCTTATTTTGATGCTGTCTAGTCCTGAAATAGCGTTACAACAAAAAAGGTAACATTATGGAAAAGACAG
>ENA-ORSI01000180-ORSI01000180.1-human-gut-metagenome-genome-assembly--contig:-NODE-180-length-63988-cov-16.984390_pt1 | contig 63988 bp, 48 predicted proteins | sample MGYA00242187_ERZ509154 | MGnify/ENA primary metagenome ERZ509154 (study PRJEB26280, sample SAMEA2338627) | human gut metagenome | biome: human gut; feature: human-associated habitat; material: faeces...
CCAAAATGATGAAACTGCGTTCTTTACGGTCGGAGCAGAAAGGATTTTCAAACAAATCCATACAACTGGAATGGGCAACGGATAGGTAGCAATTTTTTCGCTTAACTATTCAAAAAACGGCTTCAAAGCACACATTTACAAATGCGGAATAATGCTGCGTATCTCCCTGAAAGCCCAATAGTTTACATTATTCTTCCTAAATCCATCCGAAATCGGGCGAGTTTCGCTATCTTTGCCTCGAATGATAAACAATAGGAGGAACGCCGTTATGAAATACCCTATCGGAATACAGAGTTTTGACCGCATCATTGAAGGCGGATTTGTTTATGTGGACAAAACCGAACTGCTGTACAATTTGGTGCACGAAAGTAGCATTTACTTTCTGAGCCGTCCGCGCCGTTTCGGTAAGAGTCTGCTGATATCGACATTAGAGAAGTATTTCGAGGGACGCAAGGAACTGTTTCGCGGACTGGCCATCGAACGGCTGGAAACGGAATGGGAAGTGTATCCGGTGTTCCACGTGGACTTCAACGGGGGAAATTTCTTCAATCCCGGCGAACTGGAGGCCATATTGCAGAGTTACGTGTCCCGATGGGAAAAGAAGTACGGCGTGCAGCCCGAAAGCGATGTGAGCGTGGGCAACCGTTTTGCCCGTGTGCTCGAAGCAGCCCACGAACAGACGGGCCGCCGCTGCGTGGTGCTGATTGACGAGTACGACAAGCCGATACTGGATGTGCTCGATGCCGACACTACGCTGGAGGACCGTCACCGTAATGTGCTGAAAGGTTTCTACTCCGTATTCAAGGCGGCCGACAGCTACTTGCAGTTTGTATTGCTGACAGGTGTTACCAAGTTTTCGCAGGTCAGCGTGTTCAGCGGTTTCAACCAACCGAAGGACATCAGTATGGATGCCCGTTACGAAGCCTTGTGCGGCATCACGCAGGAAGAAATCGACCAGTACTTCGGGCAGTCCATTGCCGATATGGCGATAGAATATCACTGCACCCCCGAGGACATGAAGCAGAAACTGAAACAACAATACGACGGCTATCACTTCAGCAAAGGCATGACGGACGTCTATAATCCTTTCAGCCTGCTCAATGCTTTGGATAGCCGCAGTCTGGACAACTACTGGTTCCGTTCGGGCACCCCCACTTACCTCATCCGCTTGTTGGCCCACTTCAACGAGAACCTGAACGAACTGACGGGCAAATACTACCGCCCCGAAGAGTTCATCGACTACAAGGCCGATGTGGAGCCCCCCCTGCCGATGATATACCAGAGCGGCTACCTGACCATCAAAGGCTATGACATGCGCCTGAACCGCTTCTTGCTCGACTTCCCCAACAACGAGGTGAAAGACGGTTTTCTGACCATGCTGGCCACCTCGTACCTGAAGCCCAAACAACGTGTCGAGGGCTGGACCGGCGATGTGGTACTGGCCATGGAAGACGGCGATACGGAACGCCTCCGCACCCTGTTCACATCTTTTCTGGCCAGCATTCCCTACACCATGCGCCGGAAAGACGACGAGGCCGAGCGCGAACGCTACTTCCAGTACACCTTCTACCTGCTGATGCGCCTGATCAGCGTTTACACCGTCTATGTGGAGAAGGTGCAGAGCCAGGGTCGCGTGGACTGCGTGGTGCAGACGCCGATGTTCATTTATGTATTCGAGTTCAAGCTGGACGGCACCGCCGCCGAGGCTATGCGCCAGATCGACTCGAAAGGCTATGCCCTGGAGTATTCGGCCGATCCGCGCCGGGTATTTAAGATTGGCGCCGCCTTCTCGTCCGAGACGGGCACCATCAGCGACTGGGAAGTGCGCTGACCTCCGCCACCTGTTCAGACACCCTTTTTCCGCCCCGCCGAGCGACGCTTGTACGGCTCGTGTGGGACACTTGCATTCCATTTGTGGGACACTTGCACGGCTCGCGAGCCACACTTGTGTTGTTCGCGAGCGACACTTGCGCCGCTCAAACGTCCCTCACGCATCCCCCTGAAAAGCTAACTTCATGTAGGTAGACGGCAGCTTCAGAAAGCCTATTTCTGGGTATTTCACAGCTTCGGCCAAAGCCTTTACTTTGCAACGGACAATCAAAAACTGTTAGTTGCAATGAAAAGAATCGGAATTTTTTATGGTTCCAGTACCGGAACCTGTGAAGAGCTGGCCGGCATGATTGCCGACCGGCTGGGTGTGGACAAGGGCGATGTGCATAGTGCCGACCGGCTTTCGGCCGATCTCGTGGCCCGATACGACGTACTGCTGCTGGGCACCTCGACCTGGGGCGACGGCGAACTGCAAGACGACTGGTACGACGGCATCCGGGTGCTGAATTCGTCCGACCTGACGGGCAAGGATGTGGCCCTGTTCGGCTGTGGCGATTCGGAATCGTATGCCGACACGTTCTGCGACGCGATGGGCCTCTTGTACGAAGGTCTGAAAGGCAGTGGATGCCACTTCATCGGGGGTGGTGTCAGTGCCGACGGTTACATGTTCTCCTCGTCCGTTGCGGTGGTCGACGGTAACTTTGTAGGCCTGGCCCTCGACGAGGTGAACGAGAGCGACCGCACCCCGCAGCGCATCGACGACTGGATTGCCACCTTGAGGCCTCTTCTGGATTAATTGTTCTCTTTACCCTGTAGTACTTATATGACTCTCTCTCCCGACATGCACCCCGGTGATCTGAAGGTTTTCCTCAACCACGTTTACGAGTTCAAGAAAGGCGTGCGCCAGATGGTGCTTTATACCGTCAACCGGCGGTACGAGGCCTTTGCTGTGGCGCGCTTGCAAAGCCAGCACATTGCCTATCTGGTACGCCCGGTTGACGAATCGAAGATTAATCTGTTCTTCGGCAAACCCGAATGCATCCATGCCATTGCCTGCATGGTCGACAAACCGCTGAACCGGCTGACGCCCGAGGAAGACTTCATCCTGGGTGCCATGTTGGGATACGACCTTTGTGCGCAGTGCAAACGCTACTGTGCCCGCAAATCCCGCCTCTGAGCCTCCTGGATGCACTATAACGCATGTTACATCTGTTGCAACAAATGTTTCATGCAACATTTTTGTCAGCATCCGAAACATCTGTTTCATACCCGGAAGTATGCAATGCCTACATTTGCCCAGCGTTTGAAAACAAGAAATACTTTCGTTTAACAACTAAATTCAGATACCATGAAAAAAGGTATGAAACAAATTTTCCGACAGGCCGGTACAGCCGCAGTGCTTCTGGCTCTGACATGTGGAAGCGCGCTGGCGCAGGAACAGAATGCTTCCTCCAAGAACGATGATTCTTCGAACAGTAAAGAAGAAGGTAACCGTAACGTCATGCTGAATGCCGCCAGTGCCAACGGCCCGCGCGAAATCCAGATCGGACTCCCCTCGGCCGACGTCAACGTACTGGAAAACGGTATCCCCGTCACTTATGCCACCAACCCGCACTCCGTCAACTCTCTGTGGCGCGCCGATGCCAGCCTGAGCCACGTGGGACTGCTGAAAATCTCGGAAACGGCCATCACGACTGGTAACATCGGTTACGCCGTCAACTCTTTCACCCAACTCGGACAAAAAGGATTCAACGGAACACTTAACTATAAGAGCAACCACTTCGGTATGCAGGAGTTCTCGCTCAACCTGAACGGCGACATCGCCAAAGACTGGTACTACAGCGGAAGCATCTATCAGGACTTCGACCCGGGAACGTTCAAAATCAAATCGACTCCTTTCCAGGACCGCACACAGATCTATAAGTTCGCCCTCACCAAGAAGTACAACGAAGGACGCGGCGAACTGACTGCCATCTATCACTACAGCAACAGCCATCCCGTCTACATGTACGCCACTCAGTCGGCTCCCTTCGTCTACGTGGGCGACGGTAGTGTGAAGGAGTTCGGCCAGTTTGCCCTCGGAACTACCTCTTACCTGCCGATGGACAACGAAATGGTATACCGCGACATGCGTACCGGAGAAGTCTGCAAGACCAACCTCTACGACGCCGTGCAGAATAAAGGCAGCGAATTCACCCTGATGAACAACTACACTTGGGACAACGGCCTGAACTGGAAAACCATCATGAAGTACGACCACTCCACCGGTTCGTGCGTCTATCAGACTCCGATGTCGCTCGACCAGAACGAAGCAGGCATCAACTACCTGTACGAAGCAGCCGACGGTAGCATGAAACCCTATACTGGCGACTACGTACAAAGCCGTATGTCGTGTCTGAACCGCGGCTTCATCGACTCCTTCATGTTCACCACCGAGCTGTCGCGCAAAGCTGGTAACAGCACTTGGCGCCTGGGACTGAACGAGTGGTACTACGACATCGACTACGCATCGGCCACTACCATGTATGACCAGTCTGTACCTACCGACGGTAGCTACCCCGTACGCCTCTACAATGCCGACTATGCTACCTACGCCGACCGCACCTATGCCGGAAACGGTTACTACTACGACTTCAACAAGAATGCATCCGAATATTACAAGGGACACGAAAACAAGATAGCCCTTTACTTCACCCACGACTGGGACGTAACCGACCAGCTGAACCTGTACTACGGTGCCCGTCTGGAATATCAGGCCCTGCGTGGCGACAATGCAGCCGTGAAGAATACCGAGGGTAACTATGTAGGCCGTTTCGCCGACTATTACCTGGGCGCTACTGCTGCCGACGGCACCATGATTGCCCCCACGCCCATGAGCTACGACTGGCTGAACTACGCCCTGACTGCCGCCGCTACTTATAAGCTGACCGGACAGTTCGGACTGACAGGTGACTTCACTTACATCACCCAGCACCCGAAGATCGAGAACTTTGCTCCCGCCACACTGCCCAATACCGACAAGATTTCCGTTCCCCTGGGACGTGCCGGTATCTACTACAACAACGAGTGGTTGAGCTTGACTTCATTGTTCTCTTACATCTCGAAAACCAACAACAACTCTACGCTGAACCTGCAACACAAGACAGCCGCCGGTCAGACCGAAATCATGGCCGCTCCGCTGACTTACGACATCAAGACGCTGGGTTGGACTACCGACGTGGTAACCCATCCGTTCAAGGGATTTGATTTCCACTTCCTCTTCACCTACCAGAAGCCGACCTATAAGAAGTACGAGACTTCCGTCACCTTCTCTGACGGCTATGTAGGCCAGATCAACGCTACCGGCAACATCGTAGCCGAGATTCCGCAGGTCATCGTCGAAATCGACCCCAGCTACATGATCACCAAAGACCTGAAGATCTGGACCAGCTTCCGTTACTTCAGCAAGACATACGCCAACATCAACGATGCCTACTACTTCAACGGCCGCTGGGAAACCTTCGGCGGACTGAACTGGCAGGTAAACGATAAACTTGCCCTGGGCTGTACCGTAGTCAACTTCCTGAACCAGACAGGTGCTAAAGGCAGCATCGCCGGTGCCGAACTTATCGAAAAGGAAGATGCCGGACAGTATGCCGGACATGTGATGGCAGGTAGCTACATCCGTCCGTTCACCGTAGAATTCAGCGCCAGCCTGAAGTTCTGAAACCCTAAAAGGAATCGGGAAGCCGGAAAGTGAAGGAGACACACAGACCGTCTTTTAAATGAATCATTCCTCCTGCGACGGGAGACGAAGCAATAGGTTAGGCTTCCTGATTCCTGATACTTCCCTTCGGGGAACAACCGATAGAAACACCTCTACAATTCTTTCATCTGGTGGCTCCTTCACTTTAATTTATAAAAGGCAGATAGATTGTTTTCGGATAACATTTTAATTCGTATCTTTAAACGTATAAAACAGATATTGCAACCATGAAACTTAATTTCAATCATCTGACAATGGCTTTGGCAACGGTTGCCGCACTCAGCGCCTGCCAGCCGCAGAACAACGGTATCCGCCTCGAACATCAGGGCGATACACTCACCATCGTTCACATTAGCAATCCCAAGAAATATCTCATCCTCCCCATTCAGGAATCGTGTGCCGAGGGTAAGGTGAAACTCGATACCGGCAGTCCGGCTGACATGGCGATGGACGTGCGTCTGGCTGTAGACAGCGTGGAGTATTACGTGCCTTTCGCCTTGCCGCAGGGAGCCAAAGAAGCCACTGTAACCATTGGTCGCGTGGCCGCTAACGCCATCTGCTGGGATAGCATTCGCCTGGCCGACACTTTCGATACTACCAATACCGATTATTACCGTCCCGTTTATCACCACACGCCGCTTTATGGCTGGATGAACGACGCCAACGGTCTGGTCTATAAAGACGGCGAATATCACCTGTATTTCCAGTACAACCCCTACGGATCGAAGTGGGGCAACATGCACTGGGGACACTCCGTCAGCCGCGACCTCATTCATTGGGAACACCTCGACCCGGCCATCGCACGCGACACGCTGGGACACATCTTCTCGGGTAGCTCCGTTGTCGACAAGAACAACAGCGCCGGCTACGGCAAGGACGCCATGATTGCTTTCTACACCTCGGCCAGCGACGAGCACGGACAGATACAGTGCATGGCCTACAGCAACGACAACGGCCGCACCTACACCAAATACGAAAAGAACCCCATCCTGACTCCGTTCGATGGCCTGAAGGACTTCCGCGACCCGAAAGTTTTCTGGTACGAACCCGCACAGAAGTGGTACATGATTGTTTCCGCCGACAAAAACATGCGTTTCTACTCGTCCACCGACATGAAGAACTGGGAATACCTCAGCCAGTTTGGCGAAGGTTACGGCGTACAACCCAACCAGTTTGAATGTCCCGACTTTGTACAGCTGCCTGTCGATGGCAACAAGGACAACATGAAGTGGGTGATGATTGTCAACATCAACCCCGGTTGCCCCTTCGGCGGTAGTGCTACGGAATATTTCGTAGGCGAGTTTGACGGCAAGGAATTCAAGTGCGACAACGACAAGAGCGTCACCAAGTGGCTCGACTTCGGTAAGGACCACTACGCTACTGTCTGCTTCTCGAATACCGGCGACCGCACCATCGCAGTTCCCTGGATGAGCAACTGGCAGTATGCCAACGTAACCCCCATCCGTCAGTACCGCGGTGCTAACGCCCTGCCTCGCGAGCTTTCACTCTACACCAAGGACGGTGAAATCTACATGGCTGCCAATGCCGTGAAGGAGACCGAAGGCCTGCGCAAAGGCACTACACCTGTCAACGACTTCGCCTTGGCCGACGAACATCTGGTCAGCCCGCTGGCTACCGGTGCCGAAGGCGCTTGCGAACTGGAAATGGACATCACCCCGGGCAAAGCACAAACCACAGGCTTCCAACTGCTAAACGATAAAGGCGAAAAGGTAGACATCTACCTCGACATGAAGGCCGGCCGCCTCGTCATGGATCGTACCCAGAGTGGACTGACCGCTTTCGGCGAGAAAGCAGAACCTCACGCCAAAGAGACCGACGATCACCGTAAGACCGAATCAGTGAACTACATCAACGATTTCGCTCTGGGCACCTGGGCACCGCTTTCGCTGTGCGAAGGTAAGACATATCACCTCGATGTGTTCGTAGACAAGTGCTCTGTTGAAATCTTCGTAGACGGTGGCCGCATCGCCATGACCAACCTTGTGTTCCCCACCCAGCCTTACAATGCCCTGCGTTTCTATACTCAGGGAGGTGAGGCCGAAGTGAAGAACCTGAAGATACATCAATTAGGATTGTAACACTAAAAGCCCTTATATCCCATGAAACACCTCATCGCAACGGCGGCACTTGCACTGCTCGCCACCACTACACTGAATGCCAGTGACATGAAACAAATACGCATTTCCACTGACCGCACCGACCTGGTGCTGCAGGTGGGCGACAACGGCCGCCTCTACCAGAGCTATTTTGGTGAACGGCTGCTGAATGAGTCCGACCTGAAAGAACTGGGTTGGAGCGTACACCCCGCCTCGGACGGCAGTGTCAGCCGCCGCGGGTGGGAGGTGTACAGCGGTTCGGGCAACGAAGACTTCTTCGAACCTGCCCTGGCCGTCACCCACAACGACGGAAATCCTTCCACATGGCTCTACTACGTTTCTTCCTCCTCGCACCCCGTGGAGGGAGGCGTGCGGACCGACATCCAGCTGCGCGACGACAAGTATCCCGTCGACGTGACGCTGCACTACGTGGCCTATCCGAAGGAGAACGTCATCAAGACCTGGAGCGAAATCCGCCATCAGGAGAAGAAGCCTGTTACCTTGTCGGCCTATGCCTCGACCATGCTTTACTTTAGCCGTCCGACTTACTACCTGACGGAGTTCAGCAGCGACTGGGCCAAGGAAGCGCAGATGAGCACGCAGCCCCTGCTTTTCGGCAAGAAGGTGATCGACACCAAGCTGGGCAGCCGTGCCGCGATGCACACGCATCCCTTCTTCATCGTGGGGCTGGACCAGCCCGCTCAGGAACGGCAGGGCGAAGTGCTGATGGGCACACTGGCGTGGACAGGCAACTTCCGCTTCACCTTCGAGGTGGACAATGTGGGCAACCTGCGCATCATTCCCGGCATCAATCCGTATGCGTCGGCCTACAAACTGGAACGCGATGAGGTTTTCACTACCCCCGAATTCATCTTTACATTGAGCACTGAAGGTACCGGCCAAGGCAGCCGCGACCTGCAGGCCTGGGCACGCAACTACCAGCTGAAGGACGGCAAAGGCACACGCCTGACGCTGCTCAACAACTGGGAGAATACCGCCTTCGACTTCGATCAGGACATCCTGGCCGAACTGATGAAGGAAGCCAAAGACTTGGGTGTAGACATGTTTCTGCTGGACGACGGATGGTTTGGCAACAAGTATCCGCGTAAGGACGACCGTGCCGGACTGGGCGACTGGGAAGTGACGCACGACAAGCTGCCCGGCGGCATCCGTGTCCTGACCGACGCAGCCAAAGAGGCGGGCGTGAAGTTCGGACTGTGGATAGAGCCGGAAATGGTGAATCCCAAAAGCGAACTCTTCGAGCAGCATCCCGACTGGGCCATCCACTATCCCAACCGTGAGACGTACTACTACCGCAACCAGCTGGTGCTCGACCTGAGCAACCCGGCCGTGCAGGACTACGTCTACGGCATCGTGGACAAGCTGCTGAAGGAGAACCCCGACATTGCTTACTTCAAGTGGGACTGCAACAGCCCCATCACCAACATCTACTCGCCCTACCTCAAGGCCGAACAGGGACAACTGTACATCGACCATGTACGCGGCGTCTACAGCGTGATGAAACGGGTGAAGGACAACTATCCCGACGTGCCCATGATGCTCTGCTCGGGCGGTGGTGCACGTTGCGACTACGAGGCGCTGAAGTATTTCACCGAGTTCTGGTGCAGCGACAATACCGATCCTGTGGAGCGCATTTACATTCAATGGGGTTTCTCGCAGTTCTTCCCGGCCAAGGCCATGTGTGCTCATGTGACGAGCTGGAACAAGGCAGCTTCGGTGAAGTTCCGTACCGATGTGGCTTCGATGTGCAAGCTGGGTTTCGACCTGGGACTGAAGGAGCTGAGTGCTGACGAACTGCTCTACTGCCAGACGGCCGTAGCCAACTGGAAACGTCTGCAACCCGTCATTCTGGACGGCAGTCAGTATCGTCTGGTGTCACCTTACGAAAGCAACCACATGGCGGTGAACTACGTGAGCACGGACAGCCGCAAGGCCGTACTCTTTGCCTACGATGTCTATCCGCGTTATCAGGAGAAACTGCTGCCCGTCCGCTTGCTGGGACTTGACCCGACGAAGCGTTACAAGGTAGAGGAAATCAACCTGATGCCCGGTACACAGTCCACACTGCCTGCCAACGGCAAAGTGCTCTCGGGCGACTATCTGATGAAGGTGGGACTCGACGCTTTCGGCTTCCGGCCGATGCAGAGTCGGGTGGTGGAACTGACGGAGGTAGAATGAATATCGCTTCTCTAACTTCTTTAAATTCTTAAAAACAATGACCGCAAAACAACAAATGAAATACGGAAGGCTGATACCCGTCATGCTTTGCTTTTTCGCCATGGGCTTTGTTGACCTGGTGGGTATCGCTTCCAATTACGTAAAGGCCGACTTGGGGCTGACGGACTCGCAGGCCAATATTTTTCCGTCGCTTGTCTTCTTCTGGTTCCTCATCTTCTCCGTGCCGACGGGGATGCTGATGAACCGCATCGGGCGGAAGCGCACCGTGCTGCTCAGTTTGCTGGTGACTGCCGTGTCGCTGCTGCTGCCGCTCTTTGGCGACGGTTATGGTCTGATGCTCTGTTCCTTCTCGCTGCTGGGCATCGGTAATGCACTGATGCAGACTTCGCTCAACCCGCTGCTGAGCAACATCATCACGGGCGACCGCCTGGCCAGTTCGCTCACCTTCGGACAGTTTGTCAAGGCCATCGCTTCGTTTCTGGCTCCCTACATCGCCATGTGGGGCGCTACGCAGGCCATGCCTACTTTCGGACTGGGCTGGCGTGTGCTGTTCCCCGTCTACATGGTAGTGGCCGTCATTGCCATCCTGTGGCTGTCGTCTACACCCATCGAGGAAGAGAAACCCGACCAGGCATCGGGCTTTGCCGACTGCCTGCGCCTGCTGGGCCGTCCGTTCATTCTGCTGTGCTTTCTGGGCATTGTCTGCCACGTGGGCATCGACGTGGGCACCAACACCACGGCTCCCAAACTGCTGATGGAACGTGTGGGGCTGACGCTCGAAGAGGCGGGATTTGCCACGAGCCTTTACTTCATCTTCCGTACGGCGGGCTGCCTGCTGGGCACGTTCATCCTGCAACATTTGTCGGCACGCCGCTTCCTGGGCATCAGTGTGGCTTGCATGCTGGTGGCAATGGCAGGACTGCTGGTGTCCGACGCGCACTACGTCATCTACGTTTGCATCGCGCTGATCGGTTTCGGCAACTCGAATGTATTCCCCATCATCTTTGCGCAGGCGCTGACGACGGTGCCCGAGAAGAAGAACGAGGTTTCGGGTCTGATGATTATGGGCCTCTTCGGCGGCACGGTGTTCCCGCTGCTGATGGGTGTGGCCAGCGATGCAGTAGGTCAGAGTGGTGCCGTGGCCGTGATGACGGTCGGTGTGCTCTATCTGATTGCCTATACGCTGAAGATGAAGAAAGCCTGATTTTAGTCAACAAGTAAACGAGTCAACAAGTAAACAAGAAACAAGTAAACGAGTTAACAAGTCAACAAGTAAACGAGACCACAAGTCCTTGTAGCCTGTAGCCTTGTCAACTCGTCTACTAACTGATTCCCTTGTCAACTCGTCCACCATTTAAAACCAACAACCATGAATAGTCAACCAATCGTAGTCGGAATGGGCGAAGCACTGTGGGACGTGCTGCCCGAAGGAAAAAAACTGGGTGGAGCACCCGCCAACTTTGCCTATCACGTGTCGCAGTTCGGGCTGGAGAGCCGCGTGGTGAGTGCCGTAGGTCAGGACAAACTGGGTGCAGAGATTCTGGAGAACTTCCGCCAGAAACAGCTGTACGGACTCATCGAAACCGTGCCTTACCCCACGGGTACCGTCCAAGTAGAGCTGGATGCCGAGGGCGTGCCCTGCTATGACATCAAGGAAGGCGTGGCCTGGGACAACATTCCCTACACGGACTGGCCAGTCAGACGCGTGCCGTCTGCTTCGGCTCGCTGGCACAACGCAGCATCGTGTCGCGCCAGACCATCCACCGTTTTCTCGACGCCATGCCCGACGATGCCGATACGCTGCGCATCTTCGACATCAACCTGCGTCAGGGTTTCTATACGAAAGAGATTCTGTGCGATTCGTTCCGCCGCTGCAACATTCTGAAGATTAATGATGAGGAACTGGTCACCGTGAGCCGCATGTTTGGCTATCCCGGCATCGACCTGCAGGACAAGTGCTGGATTCTGCTGGCCAAGTACAACCTGAAGATGCTTATCCTGACCTGTGGCGTCAATGGCAGCTACGTCTTCACGCCCGGTCATGTTTCGTTTGTCGAGACGCCGAAGGTGCAGGTAGCCGACACGGTGGGTGCCGGCGATTCGTTCACCGCCGCCTTCGTGGCTGCCACGCTGAAGGGACTTCCCGTAGCCGAAGCCCATCGCCTGGCCGTCGACACCTCGGCCTACGTCTGCACACAGCAGGGTGCTATGCCCGTGCTGCCCGAGTCGCTGACCAGCCGTCTGGCCTGACCTCCGACATCACTTATTCCCCGTTTGTGGGACACTTGCACGGCTCGCGAGCAACACAAGTACGGCTCGCGAGCCGTGCTTGTGTTTCATAAATGGAATGCAAGTGTCCCACAATGCAGGGAAATGAAGGGCTTTGAACGAAGGCATGATGCCTGCGTACCCGATTATTCCTGTAACAGTTTTCTGACAGTGTCGATAAAGGCTTCGGCTTTGGGCAACAGTTCGTCTATCTCTTCTGCGCTGGAGTAGGCGAAGTCGTCGTAATCGCTGCTGTGCCGCCGTTCGAACAGCAGGGAAAAGCAGCGCCCTATTTCGCGCGACATGCGTCCTGTAGCTACAAAATGCATGCCCAGCATCTGTTTGACGCCGGCGTGAGTGCCCGGATTGATGTCGTGCTTGATGAGCAAGGCCACGGCAGCATAGTAGCAGGCATAATACAGGCGGTTGACGGCTGTGTTGTAATACCCTTGTTGCTTCAGAAAAGGAATTTCGGCTAATGTTTCCTCGGCACGCTGAAACCGATAGGCAGCCAGTGCCTCGATGTTCTCCCGACTCAGTTGCTCTTTCATAACACAATTCCCTCCTTCATTACGTTCACGAAAAAAGGTGTGCGGAAGGGACGGTTTTCCCAAAGCTTCTTCAGAAGGACGCGCGCATTGATGGCCACGCCGGTTTCTATCTCGATGTCGTATAGCGGGGCAATGATACGTTCTTCCTCGCTGATGCTCAGCTTGTCGCCGCCTACCAGCACCAGCAGGTCGATGTCGCTGTCGGGGCGGGCGTCACCACGGGCTTCGCTGCCATAGAGTATGGTCTGAGCTTCGGGTGCCACTTGTGCCAGGGCTTCGCGGATGCGTTCTACAATTTGCGGGCGTTTCATATACAGTCGATTGATGAAGAAAGTAAGTTCTACATACAAAAGTAGGCATTTGCCTGCCAATTTCCAAGCCTTTCCCCCAATCTTTTCCCGCCCCGTGTCGCTCTTCTGCATTATATTCGTTATATTTGCCTTCTCTAATCCCCAAAAGAAAGGCCATGAAACACAATACCTTCTACCTTTTTACCTTGTGCGCACTGTGTCTGCTGCTGACGGCATGCGGGCGCGAACGGGCCCGTTTCCTGATAGCCGTGTCGCAATGCAGCGACGACGAGTGGCGCACGCAGATGAACAAGGAAATCCGTCGCGAAGCACTTTTCTATCCTGGTGTGGAAGTGGACATCCGCTCGGCCGGCGATGACAATGCCCGGCAGACGGCCGACATCGAACATTTCATCGACCAGAAAGCCGACCTGATTGTGGTGGCGCCCAACGAAGCCGAAGCGCTGACACCCGCCATCGAAAAGGCGCGCGACAAGGGCATCCCCGTGCTGCTGGTCGACCGCCGCATCAACTCCGACCGCTATACCGCTTACATCGGTGCCGATAACTACGAGATGGGACTCCAGATAGGTGCCTACATCGTCAGCCGCCTGAAAGGGGAAGGCAACGTGGTGGAACTGACCGGACTACAGGGTTCGACCCCGGCGCGCGACCGCCATCGCGGACTGATGGATGCCCTGGCCGACGCTCCGGGCATACACGTCGTGGCTGCAGCCGATGCCGGATGGTTCAGGCAATCGGCCGAACAGGCCTTCGACTCCATCCTCGACCGCCAGCCGCGCATCGACCTCGTCTTTGCCCACAACGACCGTATGGCCTCCGGTGCGCACGATGCTGCTGTCAGACGGGGACGTGCCGAAGAGATGCTGTTTGTCGGTGTAGATGCCCTTTCGGGCAAGGGACTGGGTGTGGAGATGGTGGCTGACGGCACCCTCGATGCCACCTTCATCTATCCCACCGGCGGCGACCGCGTTGTACAGGTGGCCATGGATATTCTCGAAGGGCGCAGCTATCCGCGCGAGACGCTCCTCTCTACCGCATTGGTCAACCGTCAGAACGCCCGCATCATGCAGATGCAGACGACCCACATAGGCACCCTCGACGAAAAAATCGAGAAGCTCAACAGCCAGCTCGACGCCTTCCTGCTGCGCTACTCGGCCCAACGCATGTTTCTATATGCCTGCATCGTTATTTTGGTGCTGGTAGAAGCGTTGCTCGTCTTCGTGGTGCGTGCCTTCTGGACCAAGAATCGCCTGAATACCGAACTTTCGCAACAGAAGCAGCAGGTGGAGGAACAGCGCGACCAGCTCATCCACCTGTCGCGCCAGCTGGAGGACGCCACACATGCCAAACTGGCCTTCTTCACCAACGTTTCGCACGACTTCCGCACCCCGCTCACCCTGATTGCCGACCCCGTGGAGCAGCTAATGCACAGCCACACCCTGACCGAGCACGAACGCTTCCTGCTGAACATCATTCATAAGAACGTCACCGTGCTGTTGCGTCTGGTCAATCAGGTGCTCGACTTCCGGAAGTTCGAGGATGGCAAACTGCAGTTGCGTCTGAGCCGCTTCGACCTGCGTACGGCGCTGATGGAGTGGACCGACGCTTTCCGCACCCTGTCGTTCCGCAAGCACATACACTTCCGCATCGAGGCCTACCCTGCTGCCGACTATACCGTGACCGCCGATGCCGAGAAGCTGGAACGCATCGTCTACAACCTCCTCTCGAACGCCTTCAAGTTCACGCCCGAGAACGGCAGCATCAGTGTCGGCCTGGCTTTGTTCAGCCGCGAAGGCGAACCTGCGCTACGCCTGCAAGTCACCGATACCGGCGTAGGCATGCCCGCCGAGCACGTGCAGCACATCTTCGACAGTTTCTATCAGATCGACGTCCATCATGCCGGTTCGGGCATCGGTCTGGCCCTGGTGAAAGCCTTTGTCGAGATGCACCGCGGCACCATCCGTGTAGACACTACCGAAGGGCAGGGCACTTGCTTCACCATCGAGATGCCCGCCTGCCAGACGGGCGACCTTGATCCCGACACCACACGCAGCGCCGTGCTGGCCAATCTGAAAGAAGGTGCCGTGCTGGCTGCCGACCAGGAGACGCTGCAAGCTGCCGAGTCCGACACCCCTGCCGAGGATAAGGAAACCGTGCTCGTGGTAGACGACAATCAGGACATCCGCGACTACGTGCGCTCCATCCTGCAGGACAACTACCGTGTAGTCGAAGCCGCCAACGGTCAGGAGGGCATTCAGCAGGCCATGAAGTATGTGCCCGACGTCATCATCTGCGACGTGATGATGCCCGTGATGGATGGCATGGAGTGTTGCCGCCGCCTGAAGTCCGAACTGCAGACGTCGCACATCCCCGTGATGATGCTTACCGCCTATGCCGTGGACGAGCAGAAGATAAAAGGCTACGAATGCGGTGCCGACTCGTACATTGCCAAGCCCTTCAGTGCCCGCCTGCTGACCGTGCGCCTGCGCAACCTTATCGAAAACCGCCACCGCCTGCAGAACTTCTTTGCTGATGGCAGCAACACTGCCTTGCAGCAGCCTAAACCCACGGTCACCGATGTAGACAAGGGCTTTATGGAGAAGCTGCGCCGTCTGATCGACGAGCGTCTGTCCGACCCCAATCTCAGCGTAGAGGAGCTGGGCGAACAGATAGGTCTGAGCCGCGTGCAGCTGTACCGCAAGACGAAGGCCCTGTGCGGCTACTCGCCCAACGAGCTGCTGCGCATTGCCCGCCTGAAGCGTGCCGCCTCGCTGCTGGCCTCGACCGAAAAGACCGTGGCCGAGATTACCTACGAAGTAGGCTTCAGTTCGCCCTCGTACTTCACCAAGTGCTATAAGGAGTATTTCGGCGAGATACCGACCGAATTCCTGCGTCGGAAGAATGGTGGGGAGTGAGCCTGCCGCTCTGCGGACGGAAGTGCGTCGGCCGTATGGCTTCGGTTACAGTTGTGATTCTTTGGAAGAAAGGAAGAACGAGGGAAGCGGAGTGGGTGTTGTACCTCCCGACCATCCCCCGTCAGAATGTCATGTGCAGACTGATGCGCAGGCCGCTGCGGTCGATGCCAGGGAGGTCGCGATAGGTGAGCCTCCATACGTAGTCCAGACGGAGGACTTTCAGAATGTTTTCGATGCCTGCACCTACTTCTACATAAGGCTTGCTGCCCATCAGATGGCTGCCTGCCGGAAACTGGAAGAGGCCTTCGCTGCAGGCGGGATTGTTGCGGTCGCTCAGGTGGCCATACATGCCCCGGCACGAGAGGACTTCGCGCCACTGCAGTTTCTTCAGCAAGGGGATGCGGTTGAAGAGCCATCCGTTCAGATAGTAGGTGACGTCCCACGAGGCGTACTCGTCGTTGAGGAACTCCATCGCGTTCATCAGGCTGAAGGATTCGGGCTGTATGGTGTACGACAGGTTGGCGTTGGGGATGATGAGCAGGGGGAAGGGCACCTTGTTCCATACCTTTCCTGCTTTCAGAATGACGTCGGTGTAGCCGAAGGCCGAGAACCAGAAACGCTTCTGAAAACCTGCTTCGGTGTACTGGTAGTTGTAGTCGCTGCCCAATATGCCTTTGGCGGCCATCGTGTGCGACAGACTGAAGACGGGAGCGTCGAGCGAGACGGGGAAGCGGTTCCATTGCGTCTGGAAGAACTTTTCGCCCGGGGCATAGCGTAGCTTCAGCTCCAGTTCGCTGTTGGCGATGCTGGGCACGTAGGTGTGGTTTTCGTCCTGACGGATGAAGGGAATGAGGTACGACGACTCGTCGCGGCGCAAGCGGGCGATGAGCTGGTAGGAGAAGCCGGAGTGGTACTCATGCCTGTAGGTCAGTTCGGCCTTCTGCTGGTAGCCGATGCGGTCGTCTTTCTTCCGTTTCAGGGCCAGGAAGACGTTGTCTTTGCTGGTGTACAGATAGTTCTGTCCGTACTGATTGACGTCGGAGTAGTAGCTGAGCTTGAGCGAGTGGATGGGGAATTCGTTGGCGTATTCCTTTTTCTCGCTGAAGGAGTATTCGAGCTCGGCCAATCCCTTGACGCGCTGGTCTTTGAAGCCGTAGGCCATGTAGCCTCTGGCAAAGAGGTGCGGGTGGAGCCAGGCGGTAGTCATGCCTCCGGCGCGGATGCGTACGCCTTCTAGGGTGTTTCCGTTGATGGAGGTATTGACGGGACCGTAGTAGAACAGCGGCGAGTGGTCGCGCGGCAGGGGAACATAGCCTGTAAAGAGTATTTTCAGTATCTTTTCGGTCCAGTAGTAGGCAGGGTAGGTGCGCAGGCGGGCCATCATCTGGTCGACCGAGGTCTCCTTGGGGCTGATGCCGGCAGGGCGGTTCTGTGCCCAGTACTGGTCGGTGCGGGCGGCAGCTTCGCGCGGCTCGATGACTTTCTCGGGGCGCTCGAAGGCGGCGAGTCCTTCGGGGGTAGGAGTGTAGTGGTAGTTGGTGTAGGACACTTGCCGCTTGGCGTAGATGCCGTCGCTGCCTTCGGTCAGCTTGAATTCGGTCAGGATGGTTTCGTCGGTGAGCTGGCGGGTGCCGTCGGGGGCGCGGTCGAAGTTCTGTTCGAGAGTCATGTCGTCGACGAAGTTCAGGTTGATTTTGCGGGGAAAGTTCATTTGTACGCGGTGGACGAAGTAGGTGCTGTCGAGCGATACGTACAGATGTCCCGTGAATCCGAACGACTCGGAGTTGAAGGGTACGAAGGTGAGGTCGACGCAGGGCTGCCCGCCGATGTCGAGGGTGTCGGCCAGGTAGTATTTGTAGAACGAGGGTCCCATTTGCGACAGGGGGCTGACGAACTTGTTGGTGAAGAGGGTGATGTTGTTGCGGTAGATGTCGACGTCGGTCATGGTGACGCTGATGGCCTGCTCCATGCCTTGCTGCGACAGCATTTCGTCGACGCCTGCCTGACGGCGTGCGCGGACGGCCTGCTTTTCGGTGTGGGGCGAGCGGCGGTAGTAGTCGGTGGCCAGCAGTTCGCGGTTGGACACGGCGAGCATGGGCTTCCCGCTGACGGCCGAGGTGTCGACGTAGTCGGTCAGGAAGTCGAATTTGCGGTAGATCCATTTCTGGCTTTTCAGGCTATCGAAGTTGTTGATGAAGAAGGTGGTCTTCTCGTAGCGGTCGCGCTGCCAGTAGTCCTGTTCGTCGGGCGAGTACTCGTCGCGGTGGTCTATCATCCGGCGGACGAACTCGACGGCAGGGTTGTTCTTCTTGCTGTAGTGTTCGCGGCGGGGCTTCACGACGACTTCCTGCAGGGCGTAGGTGGCGGGCGACAGTGCGATGTGCAGCTCGGACTGCGTGGCGGGGCGTATGGTGCGGGTGTATTCGTTGTATCCCACGGCCGACACTGTGAGCTGGGCCTGCGTACGGCGGGTGGTGAAGCGGAAGTGGCCTTCGTTGTCGGTCATGCCTCCTTCGGTGGTTCCTTTCAGGTAGACGGATGTGTAGGGCAGCGGTTCCTTTGTCAGGGAATCGGTCACTGTCCCGCGCAGGGTGTACTGTGCCTTCAGGGGGAGGGCGGCACATACGAGCATGATCCAAAGAACTGTTTTTGCAAGCTTCATCCTACTATGTTTTAGGCTCTGATTCGGGCTGCAAAGTTACGGCGGAAAACTTTTTTGGAAAGTTCAGTTTTGCTGGAGAAATGTTCTGTTTCTCTTTTTTGTGGCTGGAATTATGGAGAAAAACGGCTTTTTCAGTGTTCCGTAGGGCGCTTGCAGGGTATTTGTGGGACACTTGTGTTTCATTTGTGGGACACTTGTACGGCTCGCGAGCCACACTTGTGTCTCTCGCGAGCGACACTTGCGCCGCTCCCGAAGCTGTGTGGCGCTTGTATTGGCAGGTGGAAAAAAGGACAGGCGGCCGCCGGAGCCTGATGTGGCTTCCGCGACCGCCTGCCGGTATGTGTGCGCGTGTGCGATTCGTTTAGAGGGCGTTCTCCTTGATGAGCCATTCGGCTATCTGAACGGCGTTCAGGGCGGCTCCCTTCTTGATCTGGTCGCCTACGATCCAGAACGTCAGTCCGCAGTCGTTGGTCAGGTCCTTGCGGATGCGGCCTACGTATACGGGGTCTTTGCCTGCCAGGAAGAGGGGCATGGGGTATTCCTTTTCGGCGGGGTTGTCCATCAGCACCAGTCCTTCGCCCTTGCTGAAGGCTTCGCGGGCTTCTTCGACGGAGATGGGGCGTTCGGTCTCTACCCAGATGCTCTCGGAGTGAGAACGGAGGGCGGGTACGCGTACGCAGGTGGCGCTGACCTTGACGTCGGAGTGCATGATTTTGCGTGTCTCGTTGTACATCTTCATTTCTTCCTTCGTATAGCCGTTTTCAGTGAACACGTCGATCTGCGGGATGAGGTTGAAGGCAAGCTGGTAGGCGAACTTCTCGACGGTGACGGGCTCTCCGGCCAGTACCTGACGGTATTGTGTGTACAGTTCGTCCATGGCGGCTGCTCCGGCGCCGCTGGCTGCCTGGTAGGTAGACACGTGTACGGTCTTTATGTGTGATAGCTGTTCGATGGCTTTCAGTGCAACGACCATCTGGATGGTGGTGCAGTTGGGGTTGGCGATGATGCCGCGCGGACGGTCTTTGGCGTCGGCGGGGTTTACTTCGGGCACTACGAGGGGCACGTCGGCATCCATACGGAAGGCGCTTGAGTTGTCTATCATCACGGCTCCGTACTTGGTGATGGTTTCGGCGAATTCTTTGGAGGTGCCTGCGCCTGCGGAAGTGAACGCGATGTCCACACCTTTAAAGTCATCGTTGTGTTGCAAGAGTTTGACCTCGATCTGTTTACCGCGGAAGGTGTATTTCGTACCTGCACTGCGTTTCGATCCGAACAGCACTAACTCGTCCAGCGGGAAATTTCTTTCATCGAGCACCCGCAGGAATTCTTGTCCTACGGCTCCGCTTGCTCCAACAATAGCTACTTTCATTTTTCTTTTCTTTTTAATTAATGGGTTAAAAATTGAGCTTTTCGGCCGCAAATTTACTACAAAATGCAGTACGGCATCACACTAAATGAAAACTTTTTTGTTATTTTGCACATGAAAACCTAATATGTGATGCGTATGGATTGGCTCAACTTCAGTTTGGAACTACCTATAACCGACCCCACGTGGATATTTCTGCTGGTGCTGCTTATCATCCTGTTTGCCCCCATGCTGCTCAGCAAGCTGCGCATTCCGCACATCATCGGCATGATTCTGGCGGGGCTGGTCATCGGCGAGCACGGGTTCAACATCCTAGCGCGCGACAGCAGTTTCGAACTTTTCGGCAAGGTGGGCCTGTACTACATCATGTTTCTGGCCGGACTGGAAATGAACATGAGCGACTTCAAGCAGAACCGCAACAAGGCGCTCGTGCTGGGTCTGCTGGCTTTTGTGGTGCCTATCGTCATCGGTTTTGTGGCCAATGTCGCGCTGCTGAAGTATGGTGTGCTGACCTCGGTTCTACTGGCCAGTATGTATGCGTCGCATACGCTGGTGGCCTATCCCATTGTGATTCGTTACGGCGTGTCGCGCCACCGCAGTGTCAGCATCGCTGTGGGCGGAACGGCTGTCACCGACACCCTGACGCTGCTTGTGCTGGCCGTTGTGGGCGGCATGTTCAAGGGCGAGTCGGACGGACTGTTCTGGCTGTGGCTGGTGGTGAAGGTCATCATTCTGGGTGCGTTTATCATGTGGTCGTTTCCCCGTCTGGGGCGCTGGTTCTTCCGCCGCTACGACGACAACGTGATGCAGTTCATCTTCGTCCTTGCCCTGGTGTTTCTGGGTGCGGGACTGATGGAGTTTGTGGGCATGGAAGGCATCCTCGGCGCATTCCTTGCCGGACTGGTGCTGAACCGCCTCATTCCCCACGTGTCGCCGCTGATGAATCACCTGGAGTTTGTGGGCAACGCCTTGTTTATTCCCTACTTCCTGATAGGCGTCGGCATGCTGATCGACGTCAACGTGCTGTTTGGTCACGTCAATTCGCTGAAGGTGGCGGGCGTGATGATTGTCATGGCCCTGGTGGGCAAGTGGATAGCCTGCTGGCTTACGCAGAAAGCCTATCGGATGACCTCGATCGAACGCGAACTGATGTACGGCCTTAGTACGGCGCAGGCCGCTGCCACGCTGGCTGCCGTGCTGGTGGGTTACAACATCATCTTGCCCAATGGCGAACGTCTGCTGAACGACGACGTGCTGAACGGCACCATCCTGCTGATTCTGGTCACCTGCATTGTCAGTTCGTTCGTCACCGAGCGTGCCGCGCGCACCGTAGCCATGGACGAAGCCCATCCCGAAGAAGACCGTTCGCGCGAGCCCGAAAAGATTCTTATCCCGATTGCCAATCCCGACACGATAGAAGACCTTATCAACCTGTCGTTGGTGATACGCGACCCCAAGCAGAAAGACAACCTGCTCGCTTTGAACGTAGTAAACGACAGCAACAGCCCCAACGGCTCCGATGTGCGTGGCAAGCGCTATCTGGAGAAAGCCGCCATGATTACTGCTTCGGCCGATGTACGCCTGAAGCAAATCAGTCGCTACGACCTGAACATTGCCGCGGGCATCATCCATACGGCGAAGGAGCACGGAGTGACCGACGTTGTCATCGGTCTGCACCGCAAGATGACCATCGTAGATTCCTTCTTCGGTATGCTGACCGAAAATCTGCTCAAGGGACTGAACCGCGAAGTGATGGTGGCCAAGTTCCTGATCCCCATCAATACACTGCGCCGCATCATTGTGGCCGTACCGCCCAAAGCCGAATACGAGGCGGGCTTCCAGAAGTGGGTAGAACACTTCTGCCGCATGGGCAACACGCTGGGCTGCCGCGTCCACTTCTTCTCGAACGAAGAGACAGCCGTACCCCTGCAAGCCCTCATCAAGAAGAAATACAGCCAGACGCTGACCGACTACTCCCTGCTGGACGACTGGGAAGACCTGCTGATACTGACCGGACAAGTGAACTACGACCACCTGCTGGTCATCATCAGTGCCCGCCGCGGCTCCATCTCGTACGACAGCTCGTTCGAGAAACTGCCCGGACAGCTGAGCCGTTACTTTGCCAACAACAGCCTGATTGTGCTTTACCCCGACCAGCTGGGCGAACCGCAGGATGTACTCTCCTTTTCGAACCCGCGCGGCAACAACGACCTGCAGCACTACGAGAAAGTAGGTCGCTGGTTCTATCGATGGTTTAAAAAGAACAATGCCTAATGACTGACATGAATATACCGAACGCCGCCTCTGCCGGCGACACTCCGTGCCCCGACTGGCAACAGCGCACCCAACTGCTGCTGGGCGAGGAGAAAAGACAGCGACTGGCTCGTGCCCACGTACTGATAGTAGGACTGGGAGGTGTGGGCGCCTATGCCGCCGAGATGATTTGCCGTGCCGGTGTGGGCCGCATGACGATTGTCGATGCCGACACCGTACAGCCCACCAACATCAACCGCCAGCTGCCTGCGCTGCACTCCACCGTGGGCCTGCCGAAAGCCGAAGTGCTGGCTGCCCGCTTCCGCGACATTAATCCCGATGTGCAGCTCAATGTGCTGCCCGTCTTCCTGAAGGACGAGAACATCCCCGCGCTGCTCGACGCCGACCGCTACGACTTTGTGGTCGATGCCATCGACACGCTGGCCCCCAAGTGCTACCTGATAGCCGAAGCCCTGAGACGGCGCATCAAGATTGTATCGAGCATGGGGGCAGGTGCCAAGAGCGACATCACGCAGGTGCGCTTTGCCGACATCTGGGACACCTACCACTGCGGACTGAGCAAGGCCGTGCGCAAGCGCCTGCAAAAGATGGGTATCCGTCATAAGTTGCCCGTCGTGTTCAGCACCGAGCAGGCCGACCCGAACGCCGTCCTCCTGACCGACGACGAGCAGAACAAGAAGTCTACCTGCGGCACGGTGAGTTACATGCCCGCCGTCTTCGGCTGCTATCTGGCCGAGTACGTCATCAGGAGACTCTGAGTGAATTAAGAATGAAAAATGAATAATGAAAAGGCAGGGCCTGCGGAGGCTTGCACAGCCGGCCGCGTCCTGTCAACTGCTGACCCGCATAAATCCATAACGAATGATTCAACTCGAAAACATAACCAAGAGTTTCGGCTCCCTCCAGGTACTCAGGGGCATCGACCTGCAGATTGAGAAAGGCGAAGTAGTAAGCATCGTAGGCCCCAGCGGTGCCGGAAAGACCACCCTGTTGCAAATCATGGGTACGCTCGACGCGCCCGACACGGGTATGGTACGCATCGACGGTACCGAGGTCGGCCGCATGAAGGAGAAAGAACTCTCTGCCTTCCGCAACCGCCGCATCGGCTTCGTCTTCCAGTTCCACCAGCTGTTGCCCGAGTTCACTGCGTTGGAGAACGTCATGATACCCGCCCTGATAGCCGGTCTGGGGCGCCGCGAAGCCCAGTCGTCCGCCCTCGAAATGCTGAATCTGCTGGGACTGGCCGACCGTGCCTCGCATAAGCCCAGCGAACTGTCCGGCGGCGAGAAACAGCGCGTGGCCGTGGCCCGTGCCCTTATCAACCACCCCGCCGTAGTGTTGGCCGACGAGCCTTCGGGCAGCCTCGACACACACAACAAGGCCGAACTTCACCAGCTTTTCTTCGACTTGCGCGACCGTCTGGGGCAGACGTTCGTCATCGTGACTCACGACGAAAGCCTGGCCCGCATTACCGACCGCACGATTCATCTGAAGGATGGGGCGGTGGTGCAAGATTCTGAGGTCGCAGTGAGCGAGTAATCTTCTTTTCTTTGTGCAAAATCCCCTGAAAACTGCACGAACTTCGTGCAATATTCCCTGATTTCTGCACGAATCGGGTGCAAAATCCGTATGTCCGGCGGTTGAGTCGGGGTTAGTCGAAGCTCAGGTAGTGGCTGAGGCGTTCCAGATCGTCGGGGGTGAACTCTTCGTAGAGGGCGAGGGGTTTGAGGCTCTTCAGCGGGCCGTGCTTGCGGCGATACTCTACGATGGCTTTGGCCTGATAGAAGTTCAGGTAGGGGTGGCGGCGCAGCTGTTCGATGCCGGTGCGGTTGACGTCGAGGCGTTGCAGGGCAGTGGTGTCGATGCGGAACCATGCAGCCAACTGGTGATGGTCGAGGCCTATCTCGCCCAACTGTTCGACGCGGTAGAAGCCGCCCAGCTGCCGGCGATAGTTGCTGATGAGGCGGGCGATGCCGCTCCCTATGCCGGGTATCTTTTTCAGTTCGGTGGTGTCGGCGCGGTTCAGGTCGACGGTGGTGCCGGGGGCATACTTCTGCACTTGCGGACGGGTGGGCAGACTGTCGGTGTGCTGGCGGGCAAGCAGTAACGAGGAAGTTTGCTGTGTGGCGGACGGCGAGTGTACGGGCGGCACGGATGCGGAGCCGTCGCTGTCGGCGGGAGCAATGACGATGTAGGGGCGCAGGGTGTCGAACTGTTGCTGCGTCAGCCCATAAATCTTGCGGAAATCTTTGGCCCGGCGGAAACGCCCACCCTTGTTGCGATAGCGTAGTACGTTGCTTACCATCCACTGCGGCAACCCCAGGCGGCGCAGGGTGAGCGAGTCGGCCGTATTGGGGTCGAAGGCGACGGGTGTCAGGCGGACGGGTGCTTGTCGGCCCTCGTCCGAGGACGGCGGATAGGCTTCGTCGGGTTGCCCTTGCCTGCTGTTCAGGTTGTCGGCAAAGGAGTGTTGGCCTTCGGCGGTCTGCTGCTCCGGCTGGTTTTCTCCGTCGGGGGCGGTACGGTCGTGACGAAGCATGACGGCCTGAATGGCCGCATACAGCAGTATCACACCGATGCCCAGCAGAACGACGCCCCGCCTCTCGTTGCAGGTGAAGAACTGCCACAGGAGGCCCCATCGTTTCTTATTCTTCCCGTTTGGCCGCATGCAGCAGTTATTTCAGCAGTCCCAGCTCGTTGATGAAGATGAAGGCAATGCCTATCGGGGCAATGTACTTCAGGATGAAGGCCAGCAACAGACCGATCTTGACGGTGCCGTTGTTGGTGAACTCGCCCCGCATAATCTTCTTGTCCAGATACCAGCCACTGAAGAGAGCGATGAAGAATCCACCCAGCGGCAGCATGATTTTGGCCGTCACGAAGTCGAAGAGGTCGAACAGCGTCAGTCCGAACAGGGTGTATTCCTTGCCCACACCCAGCGACAGCGAGCAGAGCGCGCCGAGCACGATGCAACCGGCGGTGACCAGACGGGCCGCCTTGCTGCGCGTCATGTTGAACTCTTCGTGCAGATAGGCCGTCACCACCTCGTGCAGCGAGATGGTAGAGGTGAGCGCCGCCAGCGCCAGCAGCACGTAGAACATGATGGACAGGATGATGGCCAGCCACGGCAGTCCGCCAAAGGCTTGCTGGAAGACGTTGGGCAGGGTGATGAACAGCAGGCTGGGACCGGCATCGGGCTGTATGCCCACCGAGAAGGCGGCGGGGAAGATGATGAGGCCCGCCAGTATGGCTACAGCCGTGTCGATGGCTGCCACGTTGAAGGCCGTCTTGGGCAGGTTGGTGTCGCTGCGGAAATAAGAAGCGTAGGTGCACAGGCATCCCATACCCAGCGAGAGCGAGAAGAAGGCTTGCCCCATGGCACCCAGCAGCACGTTGGCATCGACCTTGCTGAAGTCGGGCTTCAGCAGGAATTCGAGTCCTGCACCTGCGCCGGGCAGCGAGATGGAGCACACGGCCAGGATAAGAAGCAGGATGAAGAGGATGGGCATCATGATTTTCGACGACTTCTCGATGCCTTTCTCCACGCCTTTTACCACGATGAAGTGCGTGGCCAGCAGGAAGATAATCATCCAGAGCGTAGGCCGCCAGGGATTGGCCACGAAGTTGCCGAAAGCAGCGATGAACTGGTCGGCCGACTTGCCGGCAAAGCTGTTGGTGGCCGCTTCGAGTGTGTACTCTAGCGTCCAGCCCGCCACTACCGAGTAGTAGCCCAGGATGAGGAATCCGGCCAGCACACCCATACGTCCCACCCAGCGCCAGTGTGTGCCCGGAGCCAGTATGCGGTAGGCGCCTGCCGTGTTGGCGCGCGAACGTCGTCCGATGGAGAACTCGGCTATCATGATGGGGACTCCGAACAGGAGGATGCATCCCAGATATACCAGTATGAAGGCGGCTCCGCCGTGGTTGCCTGTTTCGTAGGGGAATCGCCAGATGTTGCCCAGTCCTACGGCCGAACCGGCCGACGCGAGTATTACGCCCAGTTTGCTGCCAAAGTTGGCTCTGTCTTTCTTTGTCATATGAATAGCCTTTTTGCTTACAATCCGTAATGAATATTTGTTGAAAGAGTGCAAATATAGAAAATATTCCGTATTTTTGCATTGCGAATTGTAATTTATGCGAATCCTCCGCCGAAAAAACATTCATTTGCAGGAAGCAAGCCTGATGAAGTTGCGGTCGGTTAAAGTCTGATGGCCTCGGTGTGTGGGACACTTGCATTCCATTTGTGGGACACTTGCACGGCTCGCGAGAAACACTTGTACGGCTCGCGAGCCGTACAAGTGTTCAATGTCGCATGCGGAACAGAACCGATTCGCCGTTGGCGTTCATTAAAAACCAGAAAAATTATCTGCTTATGCTATATTATATAAAGAAGTATCCGTTGTCGCTGCTCATCATTCTGACGGTTGTTTACCTTTCTTTCTTCAAACCGCCTCAGACGGAGATGGACTCCATTCCGGGCATCGACAAGGTGGTGCACGTGTGTATGTACCTGGGCATGTCGGGCATGTTGTGGCTGGAGTTTGTGCGGGCACACCGCAAGGATGCCGGCCGGGTGCGCATGTGGCACGCCTGGGTGGGTGCGGCGCTGTGTCCCGTGCTGTTCAGCGGGGTGGTGGAACTGTTGCAGGAGTATTGCACCACGTATCGCGGTGGCGACTGGCTGGACTTTGCCGCCAATACGACGGGAGTGCTGCTGGCCTCGCTGGTGGGGCGGTTTGTGCTGATGCGGAGAAGAGGGTAGGGATGGATACGCGGACGACGCGGAATAAACGGATCATCACGGATTTTATTTTATTCAAATTATCGTCCGTGTTCGTCCGCTTTCTCCGCGTCGTCCGCGTATCTATTCTGTTTCCCTCTTACAAATACTCTACCACCGAGCTCAGCCGTATTCCGTTCGAACCTTTTATCAGGATGGTCTTGCCGTGAGGCTTGTCGGCCTTCAGATGCTCGATCAGGGCGGGAGCGTCGGGATAAGTGGGGCAGGTGTGGCGGGTGCCTGCAAACTGTTCGCCTACGAGAACGACGTCGCGCAAACCGCATTCCTCCAGATAATCCACTACTTTCTGATGCTCTTCGGCACTGTCTTTGCCCAGCTCGCGCATGTCGCCTAGGATGAGCATTTTGTGGTCGGCCTTCATCTTGTAGAAGTTGCCGATGGAGGCGCGCATGCTGGTGGGGTTGGCGTTGTAGGCATCGATGATGAGGGTGTTGTCGGCCGTCTGCTTCAGCTGCGAGCGGTTGTTCTGCGGCACGTACTCTTGCAGGGCTTTGTCTATCTTGGCAGGCTCAACGCCGAAGAAGCGTCCTACGGTGACGGCGGCCAGTGCGTTGGCAAAGTTGTATTCGCCGATGAGGTGAGTCTGCACTTCGTGGCGTTCGCCGTCTTTTCCGGCTTTCCAGGCGAAGGCCAGGTAGGGCGAGTTGCCGGTCACCTGTCCGTTGACGTACAGACTGCTGTCGGTGCCGTAGTAGATGGGGTTCAGGCCCCAGGCCATTTCGCACAGGTAGGGATTGTCGTGATGGACGAAGACGGTAGAGTCGCCGTGGCGGCGCAGGAAGTCGAAGAGTTCGCCCTTGGTGCGCATCACTCCCTCGAATGAGCCGAAGCCCTCCAGATGTGCCTTGCCCACGTTGGTGATGAGTCCGTAGTCGGGTTCGGCGATGTCCACCAGTTCCTTGATGTCGCCGGGGTGGCTGGCTCCCATTTCTACGACGGCCAGTTCGTGCTCGGTGCGCAGGCGCAGCAGGGTGAGGGGCACACCGATGTGATTGTTCAGGTTGCCTTCGGTGTAGAGTATGTGGTGACTTTGCGACAGCACGGCGGCCAGCAGTTCCTTGGTCGTAGTCTTGCCGTTGGTGCCGGTGATGCCGATGATGCGCGTGCCCATCTGCCGGCGGTGGTGGTTGGCCAGTTGCTGCAAGGCTTTCAGACAGTTGTCCACGAGGAAGTAGCGGTGGTCTCCCTGCGGAGCGTATTGAGGTTCGTCGACCACGGCGTATCGGCTTCCGGCTTCGAGCGCGCGGGCGGCAAAAGCATTTCCGTTGAACGTTTCGCCTTTCAGGGCGATGAAGAGTGATCCTTCGGGGCAGTTGCGACTGTCGGTAGTGACGCAGCTGCACTCCAGAAACAGTTGATAGAGGGCGTTGATATCCATAATGATTCTATTGTATATTGTATGTAGTGCGCGGAAGGGGATGTCGAAAAGCCCGGGCAACTGCCTGCTGCTTTTGGGAATGTGCCCTCCCGTATCGGTTGCGGGGGCAAAGATAGTGGTTTTGGGGGCTGCTTCGTCGCAGGGGGGAGGATTTATTTTTTACGGTGGCAGAAGGCAGGCTCGTGCGAACGTTTTATATTTTTTCCTGTTAGTTTAATATTCTTCATAATCCCAAGTAAGGGCCTGTTTGTTTTTAAGTATAATCGATTGAGGGTATTTTAGCTTTTTCATCCGTTGGAATACCTTAATATATAATATTTCAATTCAATTCATTGTGGACTTGCCGCTATACAATTTCTTTCTGTACGGTAAAAAAAGAAAACGCAAAAAAAAGTTGAAAACAGTTTTGCTCTTTTTGAAAAAAACAGATATATTTGCAGCGTGCATGCCGAAAGCGTTCGCGGCACAACTTATGGAAAGAAATTGGTAGAAGCGTTGTGCTTCATTCTTGTCTTGGAAACCTAGGAAATTTTCAAACTACACAAGAATGGCACGGTAGTTTCTCACGCATAGCGTGGGTCTGCTGTCTGTTCTCGTATGTAGTTGGGCTATTCCTAGGGCCTCCAAGTAACGTGAAACAGCACGCAGTTCCACGCTTCTTGTAACTAGGAAATCAATTTTGTCTTTTTAGGAACTGGATCGACGCATAAAAATTCTATGTGTATGGAAAAAGAATGCGTATCTGTGGCGTATGAACCGCCCGTTGTAGAAGTCCTCCTCGTCGAAGTGGAAGGGGGATTCGAATTTAGTGTCCCGGATTGGGGATAATGCAACTTTTGTTCTTTAATATCTAAAAAAAGCTACATGATGAAGAGACTGTTATTCGGAGTGCTGGCCGCATTGCTGTGTGCTGCCTGCTCCAATGAAGAATCCGCGTTGGATGTCCGTAAAGAAGGCGGACTGAACGTGGAACTGAAACTGTCGGCTTCGACCGAAGCGAATACCCGTACGGCCTATTCGGTGGCTACGGAAGCCGAGCGTACTGTGAAAACTCTCGATGCCTATCTCTTTGCTCCCGATGCAGAGAATCAGGAATATGTGTTGGAAAAGAAATACAATAATTTGCTGTCCGATAGCTGGACACCCGCAACGCTGGAAGAAGGCAAGGCCGTTACCCTGCCCGGCGTAAGCCGCACAGCAAAGAAAATCTTCTTCGTGGCAAACGGGGCGGACATTACTTCGCTGAAAGAAAATGCTGTTGCAGGTATGACGGAATCGGCTTTCCGTGCATTGCTGATGAACGTGATGATGGCCAATCCGGAAGTAACCGAAGCCAACCCGTTGCCAATGACAGCCGAGGCTACTGTGGCTGCTGATGCCTGGAACGGCAATCCGCTTTCGGTGACTGTCAGCGGTGTGGCGTTGGAGCGCGTGGTAGCACGCATCGACCTTGCCGTCAAGGCACAGGAAGGTGTATCGTTCGTTCCCTCCAAATTAGAGATGGTAAACGCACGGCCCAACTCGTTCATCTTCCCCTCGGAAGGCAACTACGCCGACGGTTCTGCCACGCTGAAGCTGGAGCAGACGATTGCAGCAGCTACTTCCACAACTTCCGAAGCGGCTTATTACAACAGTTTGCTCTATCCTTACGAAGCTCCTGCTACCGACAACGTCAAACTGGTGGTAACCGGTAACCTGGCGGTAGGCGGAAAGACCGTACTTGCGGCTTTCGACCTCCCGTTTGCCGATGCCGATGGCAATCAGCTGGCAGTGGAGCGCAATACCCGTTACTTAGTGACCATCACCAAGATTAACGGCTTGGATGCTACGGTAGAGGTAACTTTCACCGTACGCGGCTGGGAAGACGGCGGCACTATCGAACATCCCGTACAGGTGGACAACTTTGTAGTGACGGGCGACGGACTGACCGGCAACAAGTTGATGCTGGCCCAGGCCGAAGGCGGCAGTGTCCAGCTGACCGTGACTACCAACGTGGCCTGGAAAGCCGAGGTGACCAAAGGCGCCGACTTCCTGACGGCTACCCCTTCGGGTAATACCCTGACCATCACCGCCACTTCGGCCAACGAAAGCGGAGCGCCCCGCAAGGCTTACGTCGAGCTTTCGACCGATGCAGATCCTAACGTCACTTACACACTGGTAGTGACACAGGCTGCCGAATAATTCTATTAACAGACTAAGGAATCAGATTTATGAAAAATATCATATCACGTATCATGATACTTGCCATGCTGGCAAGTTTCGCCGCCTGCTCCAGCGAACTGGACAACGCGGGCGGATATGCCGGAGACGAGGCGATGGTCCGGATGAACTTTACCGGACTGAACGGCTTTGCCGTGACTCGTGCGGTCAACCAAACGGCTGTAGAGAAGGTTACGGTCTATCTTTTTGAGGGAACGGAGAAAAGCTCTGAACTGAAATATACACTTCCCGTTACGTTGAGCGATAAAACGGATGCCGGACTTCCGGGTTCGTTCAAGGTGCCCGAAGGCGGAACCTATCATGTAGAGGCCATTGCCAATGCCGAGATGCTGACGGGCATCAACACTTACGGCGATTTTCTGGCACAGACCACGACAGCCGCTTTTGATGGTAACCTGCTGATGCAGGGTGCTACCGCACAGGATATTACGTTGGCAGGCGGACAAACCACTACACTCAGCATGGAGCTGGTGCGCCTGGCTGCCACTTTCCAGGTAGAAGGAGCCGTTGAGGCCGGTGTCAGCGATGTGGCTTTCACGCTGAAAGGAGCCGTGAAGAAATCTTACTTGGTGAAACATGTCGATGGCGATAGCTTTACTATTCCTGCCGATGCCGAGACGGGCGAAAGCACTGAACCTTATTCTTATGAGAATCCGGAGAACAGTACAGTAATGGTAATTACCGGCACGATGAACGGTGCGGCATACCGTACGGAAGTTCCCGTTGACCAAGTACTCCGTAACCACTTGTACACCGTGAAGTTAGTGAACAACAGTGGTACCATCGAACCGGAACTGACAGTGACGGACTGGTCTGAAATTTCTTCCAGCTTGGAAATCGGTGCCGGAAGTGCCCTAATGATGACTGCCGCTACCGACAAGACGCAGGAGCCCGAAGCAACGGTGGTTTATCCGGAAGAAGGAGACCTGAAGAGCACCCAGACGGTGAACGTTGCCGCCGATGCAGCTGTTACCTATTATCTGTATGTGAAGAGCGCGAACATCGAAGCAGCCCTGGCTCATACCACTCTGCCCGACGGTTGGACGCTGGAAGCTCCTGTTGAAACCCGTACAGATTATCTGTGGGAAAAAGGTTATTGGACACTGACCATTCCAGCCAATGCTACTTCCGAAGAACGTACGCTGACGGTGACTGCTACAAATAAACTGATAGCTGATGCGACGGTGTCGATTACGTTTACGCAGGAAGGAAAGGAAGATGAGGAGGTGGATCATAGTAAGAATCCGTTGTTGAAGTGGGCGAAGGGCGACCTTGTATATGACAAGGGTAGCCAAACAAGCAGCATTGCTTCAAGTTATCAGACCCAAGGCAGTCTTTATCAATGGGGACGCAAATATGGTTTTACAGACTATAAGGATGCTATGGGTGGTTATTGGACAACAAGTCAAGGACGTAAACGTTGGTATTACGCTGTTCAGGGTACTGAATATCAGTTAAATAATGACTTTATTTTATCAGCCACCGGCTCATCAAATGGCTACGACGATGCTCCCAGCTATTCTTATGAGACTAATGACGACTTCGCAAATGACGAGTTACCAATTTACTTCATGAATCAGAATACAGGTATGACCGATTATTGGCTCGGTGATGGTGGCGGTTCTACTTGGGCAGAACGTGCCGAAGCATGTGGCGCAAAAACAGCCAACAATGTAGGCGATTACGTATGTCCCGATGGTTGGCGTATACCTACAAAGGCAGACTTTGCTGAAATAAAACCGACCGAAGCATTGAGAGGGGATGACGGCTTGGCTTCAGTACTCAACAATCGCGTTGAACTCAAGAAGATTGACGGCGTTTGCTCGTATGCCATTCGTTGGTCGGCAGAAACAGTATCCGAAAAAACGTACTTGCGTATCGATGCATTGGTCGTTCCCGATGGTTTCCAAGAAAGTGAGCTGTCTGGTATCGACTGGGAGAACAATGAAAATGTAGTAACCCGCTATTTCGGTGCAAACGGCTTTATTCATGCGTTCTATCATGTCAATAAAGGTACTGTCTCTGGGCAATACTTTACATTCCCTGTTGCCCGTCCGATGCCAGGTACTGAGACTCACAACGATGTTTTGAGAACATATGGTTATGGTTATTTCACTGTTCTATGGAATGATATTACAGATTACAGTGTTAACAACGATGGCTTCTATTGGGTATCGGATGATAAAATGGCTTTCACTTTCAATGACAATACACGAGTAAGGAATGTATATTTTAATGGTAACTATCCATTCAGTAACCGTGTGTCTTTATTGGGATTTTCTGAGGTGGATGCTCAGGATTGCTGCTCTATCCGCTGCATTACCGACGATCCAGATCTTCAAGAAAAGTAAAATAATAAAAAGTAACAATCATGAAAAAGTACATATATTATCTGTTTGGCGCATTGCTGGCAGTCGCTTTTTATTCGTGTACCAGCGAGGAAAACGCGATGGATGGCAATACAGGCCGACGTATAACGGTGAGCTTTGGTTTACCTGAGGGTGCTGCCTCTACCCGTGTCGACGAAACGACCGAGGATACGGGGGCTGAAAGTGCCCTTCATCAGGCCGATCTTTATTGTTTCGACTATACCGGAGGAGAGAAAGGAGTATTGAAACGCGTGATTCATTTGACGGAAAATCAACTACTCCAGGACAATCCAGCTATCGACTTGGAAAATGGTGATTACTATATTGAAGCCATAGCCAACGAGAATCATCTGGATTTAGAGGAAGGTACAAGTACCTACGCCGATTATTTAGAGTTGAGGGCTACATCTGAAGACTATACGCGCTGGAGCGAGGTAGGGTTTATTATGCAGGGTGCAAACACAGCACACATCACCAATGCTACTACCGTGCTTAATATAAATTTCACCATGGTTCGTCTCGTGGCACGTATCGATGTTGTGAATCGGGTTGATGGACTAACGATTACCGGAGCAAAGATGGAAAACAGTGTAAAAGAGTCGTTTTATGTAGAAGACGAAACTTCCATCATTGCAAAGGAAAGCGGTAGTAAAGAAACCCGTACCAAAAGCGGATTGAGTGTGCCAAACGGCAGATCGGTTCAGATATTCTACACCTACGAGGGTAGCGTTGAGGAAAGCGGTTTGCAGATTTCGTTCGAAGGAGTAGATGAAGACGGTATAAAGTATGTCAGTCTGCCTATTGTTGAGTTTAAGAATCAGAACAATCATCCTGCTTTCATGCGTAATAAACTGTATACAGTGACACTTTACGAAGTAGACGGTGCTATCAAGGCTGAAGTAACGGTAACCGATTGGGCCTCGCAGGCGATTGAGAATGAAGTGACGGTAGAAGACGGTTTGGAGGTTACGGTAAATCCTGACGGTTCCGGCATTACGCTGAAAGATGACAACAAAGCTGTGGCTGGCGACGTAAAGACAATTTATGTTCCTGCTGAAGGGGCTGCTTTTTCCGTTACATCTGAAAGCAGCAATATAGAAGTAGCGGTCGATGTGTTGAGTGGTAGCGAATGGCTGACAGTAACAGAAACCCGCTCGCTGGTACAGAAGTTCCAGGTGGTAGTTGCCAAGAATTCTGCCGAAACAGAACGAACCGGTCAGTTTGTGGTTCGTAACATGCTGAAACCGGAAGTGAAGGTGACTTACAATGTCGTTCAGGCAGGGGCGGAGCCGAAAGGACCGGATTGGGAAAACGATTATCCCAATAAAGACTTCTATGGAGCAGCTTCTTTGGAACAATGGGTGGATAGTTACGACGCTACAGGCGAGAATGGTAAGTCTTTCTTTATGTTAGGTACGCCTAATCCGGCGGTAGATACAAGCTCTCCTTTGGCGAATTTTGATACACGGAATAGAACTTATTGGAGCAGTAGCGATGATCCTTCCAAAGAGGGATACCGTATGGCAAGCAAAACTGACTGGGAAGCCCTTGCCTGGGTAGTGAGCAATGCAGGTAAAAAATGGCTGACACTGAACGGACAGCATTACAAGATTGTGTCTGTTAGCAAGGGGAATAATCAGGTGAAGATTCAGTTCTATGCTTGTAATGAAAACCAGCAAGTGGAAGGCGAGATGCAAACAATCAGTTTTGGAGGTGGAGGCAGTATAATAACCAATCATGAATCAACCTCTCCTTGGAATACGAAGAGTGTTTCTAAAACTAATGTAACCCGCTATTGGTGTGCCGGTAATATCGCATATTATGTGGATTTGTCATACAATGTTGCGGTAATGAAAGTGGGCAGCACAAGTGCTTCAAGAAAAGGCATTGACTGGTACGCCATGCGTATCCGCAGCATCAAAGAATAATAAATGGAGGAATACAGATTATGAAAAAGATATTTTTACCTTTTATTGCCGCGTTGGCCTTCACGGCCTGTACCGGCGATGAGAATCCGGTGCTGAACGAGGCGGAAGGGCAGTCGTTGGAAATCTGCATCAGCCAGCCGATGACGCGTGCCGGAGCAGACAGTTATGCGGTGGCTACCGAGGCGGAGTGTACCGTGAAAACCCTCGATGCCTACCTGTTCGACAACAGCGGACAGTTGGAAAAAGTATATAAAAACCTTGTGACAGAAGATTGGGTGCCGCAGTCACCCACCGAAAGCAAAAATGTGACGCTGGACGGCTTGAAAGATAAGAGTGCCCGCACGGTGCTCTTGGTTGCCAATGGCGCGGAAGTCACTTCGTTGGTAGAAAGTGCGGCGCCGGGTGCGGTGACGAAGTCCGAGTTCGAGTCGCTGCTTACCGACGCAATGAGCGCACCCCTTGCCTGTCCGTTGCTGATGACGGCCGAAGCCGCGATTCCGGCATGGACCGACCAGGCTCCTGCCGTGCAGGCTGCCCTGCAACGTGTAGTGGCGCGTCTTGACCTAAAGATTTACGACCCAGCGGAGATTACCGCTTTCAGTCTGACGAAAGCCGAATTGCTGGGAGCCAGTACGCTTTCGTACATCTTCCCGAATACGGGTTTTGCCTCGTGTGACAAGATTACGCTGACCGCTTCCTCTCCTGTGGCAGAGGAGGTAGAGCGGACCGATGAAACATTCGGGGAAACCTATACCGACCAGCTGTACAAGGCCTTGTTCTATTTGTATTCGGCTCCGGCCAGACAGATGACATTACGTCTTTATGGGGAACAGAAGTTGCATGGCGTTGGACCTGCCGAAGCCATTTATGACATTCCCTTATCGAAGATTCTGCCGGAAGGTAAAACTGACATCGAACGCAATACCTGTTATACGCTTGTCGTAAAAGATATAAAAATAGGTGAAGGTGGTTCGTTTGAGCTGGATGTTGATTTCGACGTAGAAGAATCCCAATAAGGGCAGTTTTTTAATGTGACCAATGCCCTATTCTTCGTTGTGAAACGGAGTTGTGTCCGGCCGTCGGCTTGGCGAAGCGTACGGCGGAGCAACCTTACTTCTTAGTAAGGGATTGTTTGTTTTGTTTGACCCGGTTGCACCCGTCAACGGTGCGGCCGGGCTTTTTTTTGATTCTTGCGGTTCCCTTCGTTTCTTCTGCCTCGCCCCTCACCCTTACATCATCAGATTCTTGCGGATGGAGAACTTGACGATGGCCATCGCGTTGATGGAGCTGAGGGGCACGTCCATCGGCTCGTGGTGGGGATTGTAGCTGACGAGGCGGATGCAGCCGGGCTGTTCGGAACGGTTGACGTACTTCACGGACAGGTATTCGTCGCCGCCGCGGTCGAAGGAGACGAGGTACATCTCGCCGTAGATGACTTCGTCGAACGAGGTGAGCGACTTGAAGCCGACGATGTCGCCCGACTTCAGGATGGGGTACATCGAGTCGCCGCTGATGTAGACGGCGCCGTCGCAGCGGGGGATGTTGGGTATCTGTATCTTGCCCAGTACGTACTGGGGGCCGTCGGCCAGCAGGGTTTTCAGGTTGGCGGCGGCGGTGACGTCGTACAGGGTGACGCTGCGGTCGTCCAGCGGGTCGGGCGACTTGGGCGTGTGCAGCAGCTCTACTTCGCCGCTGGCCACGGGGCTGTCGCAGTAGTTGGGGCGGTGGCGGGGGATGCCCTTGCCGGTCAGCAGCCAGTTGTAGTCCACGTCGGGCAGGCGGCTCAGTAGCAGGCCGAAGTCGATGCTGTTGCGCGCCATCCAGTTGCTCAGCGTCGAGCGCGAGACGCCTAAGTATTGTGCCAGTTCGCTGTCTTTCTTCAGGTCGAGTGCCAGTTTGGCGCGTCGTACGATGTCGGTCACGTCGAACATCAGGTCTTCTTTCTTTTCCATAGGTCGGATTCCTCCTTTCCGGGGTTTCGGGGGTTGATGGTTGGTTTTGTTTTCTCGAATCGGGATTGTTGAACGCGGATTTCCGGTGCATGAAGTTTATATTCAGTGGATTATAAACTTTTTTGTGCGAAAATCTGCGTTTCATTGTTTTCTTATTGAAAATCGTTTTATATTTGCAGCGACAAATATAGCGGTTTTGTTTAAACGCTGCAAACTATTTGGCGGAAAATACACACTGGTGTCTCTCGCGAGCCGTGCAAGTGTCCCACGTGAGCCGTGCAAGTGTGGCTCGCGAGCGGTGCAAGTGTGGCTCGAAGGCGTCACTTCGGCCCCCGCCCAACTCAAAAACTAACAAACTCAAAAACTTATAAACTTAATAACTTACAAACTCAAAAACTCAAATTATTATGAAAACTTCCGAATCGAATCAGCCGAACGCCGTACGTTGTTGCGGACGTTGCAAGAGGGTGTTGCCCCTTGAAGAATTTTATGTGAACAGCCGTACGCAGCGGCCCGACCCTTACTGCAAGGATTGCCGCCGGACGGTGAACCGCGAACGCCATCGGGCGAAGTCGCAGGAGTCGAAGTCGCAGGAGTCGAAGTCGCGCCGCCGCTCGCCCGTCATTACGCAGGTGGCCGACCGTGACGAACGTCTGCGCCTGATCCGTCGGGCACTGGCCACGGTGGAAGAGCATCACCGCCGCCGTCTGGCACGTCTGCGCGAGCAGGAGGAGGATCTGTATCCGTTCTGATGCTGCTTCTTGCCACGGGGCGCGCGGGTTCCCACAGTATTGATAAATCTGTGATAATCTGCGCAATCCGTAGTGGATCGTGCCGTTCTCCATTATTCTAAATTCTTCATTCTTCATTTTTATGTCCAGAGTACCTAAACGGGGACTTGATTATTTCCCCATGAATACCGACTTCTTGCAGAACCGCCTGCTTCGCCGCCTTGTGAAGCGTAAGGGCGATGTGGCTGTCTTCATCCTGCTGCAAGCGTATTGCGCCATTTATGGTGGCGAGGGCTACTATGTGGTGGCCGACGAGATGTTTTACGACGACCTTTCCGACCTGCTTCGCGAGGGCGAGGCCAAGGATGTGCGTGATGTCATTGCCCTGGCTATGGAGTTCGGGTTGTTCGATGCCGGCATGTTCAGTCAGTACGGCATTCTGACTTCGGCCGAAATCCAGCGGCAATATCTGTTCATCACCCGTCGGCGTTCGACGTGTCCCATCGACGAGCGTTACTTGCTTCTGCCTGCCGAATCGGCTTCGGAAGAACCGGTGGAATCGGGTGCGGAAAAGGGGATAAATGTTGCAGAAAAGCCGCAATCTGCAACAGAAAAGGCTGAAAACACCCCTTCGACTGCCCCAAAGTACACAAAGAAAACAAAAGAAAACAAAAGTAAAGAAAATCCCCTCCTCAATAGTTCCCCCGAAAGCGTGGGAACTGCCGGCACGGCCCCGAAGGCCGTGGAGGACGAGCCTCTTTCTGTACGTCGTGAGTGGACACAAGCCGACGTGGCCCGCCTGCAGCCCCCTGCCGACGGCCTGAACCGTAACCTCGACGGCCTGCTCTACAACCTGATGCAGTTTCGCGTGCCGCCTGCCGAACAGTATGCCATCGTGCTGAAGAGCAACTTCGGCGTCATCGGCCATCCCGTATGGAAAGGCTTCGAGCCTTTGCGAACCAGTCACGGCAAGATTCGCCAGCCGGGGCGGTATCTGCTGAGCTTGTGTGGGGGAGGGCGGTGAAAGGGCAACAAAACGCCCCTCGGATTTGGATATTGCAATGGAATGCATTATTTTTGTGATACACATCATAATGTCTGATGATATGGAAACAGTAGTAAGAAAACAAACTTCTTTTCGGCTGCGTGAAGACTTGTTGAAAGTCTTGCACGAGAAAGCAAAAAAGGCCAATTTGAGCCTGAATAATTTTGTGGAAACTACTTTGATGGATGTGATCTGTTCGGAACCCAACGACGAAACGGTTGCAGCCATTAAGGAGGCACGTGCCGGCAAATTCGCCGGTACCATAGATACCAGCAGTATAGAGGCAATGATAAAGTCCTGTGAATAATGAAGATACTACGTTATTCGACACAATATAAAAAGGATTTTAAAAGGTATCGTAACAATCCCGGCAAATTAGCGAAATTGCTGGAAGTTTTTCGTATGCTTCAGAACGAAATCGAATTGCCGCCCGAATACAAGGCTCACATGCTGAAGGGAGATTATAAGGACTGTATGGAATGCCATATTGAGGGGGATTTCCTGCTGATATGGCTGGATTCGGAAACTGATGTCATTGATGTATTGAGGCTTGGAAGTCATTCGGAATTGTTCAAGAAGTATTAAATAATAGTAGGCTCTTCTTCGCAAATACATATTTATCTTCATGTTTACTTGTTGAAAACAAAACCTCCTTTTTGTTGAACGCAACCGCCCGAAACATTTGCACGTATCCCCGTGAATGCCTATCTTTGCAATGTGGTTAAGCTTAAGACACAAAGAAAAAGAACACGATTTATTAACAGTTTAAAAACTTAAAACTATGGCATTGATCTACAAAACCATCCAATCCACATTGCCCAACGAAGAAGGGCAGAGGTTGTATCACCCCCGCGCCGTCTATACGGGCAACGTCGACACCACCCAGATAGCCCGCGAAGTAGCCGCCTACTCCTCGCTGACCACGGGTGACGTGAAGAACACCATCGACAACCTGGTCACCGTGATGACCACCCATCTGCAGGCGTCCGAAAGCGTCACCCTCGACGGACTGGGCACCTTCCGCCTGGTGATGCGTTCGCGCGGTATGGGAGCCGCCACCGCTGCCGAGGTCACTCCCACACAGGCTGCCCTGCGCGTGCACTTCACACCCGCCTCGACCCGCAATCAGGACCGCACCGTGGCCACCCGCTCGCTGGTAACCGGCGTGAAGTGCGTACCCTGGAAGGGCGAAACCACTTCGACTGGCACCACCCAGCCCGGTGGCGGAGGTAGCCAGGGCGGCGAAGGCGAAGATCCGCTGGGTTAAACTGGGGTTTAGCGATTAGCGTTTAAGGTTTAGGGCGGTACGCAGAAGACAACGGTACCGCCCGTCGCAATCAACACAAATCAAAATTAAAAACACGAAAGGAGGAATCAGTTATGGCAATGAAGAAATCCGTCTGGGACATTGTCCTGAAAGTCATCATCGCAGTGGCCTCGGCCATTGCCGGAGTGATCGGAGGAAACGCCATGCCGCCGCTCGTCTGAAAACAGCAGACGGGAGCCGCGCGGCCAACATCGGAGGAGAGGAAGGCAGGAAGAATGCCTTCCTTTCTGTTTTTGCGGCAGGGGAGGGATGGCCGCGCTGTTTTTATAGTCCAGACATTTTCCAAAGCGCGCAGGCCAGTAAAACGTCCGAGGTATTGACTTGCGCGTTGGCTTTCAGAAAGTCCATTGCTTTTCTCAGTTGGATGTTGACTGTAGAAAGCGATAAGTCCAACCTTTCGGCTATTTCTTTTACAGATAGCCCTTCTTCCCACCTCAATTTGAATATCTGTAACCGCCCTTTGGGCATTTGTTCTGCAATCCGTGCTATGAGTGAGAGTTTTTGTTCAATCTCATTTTTTTTCTCAATCTCCTCATCGCCTTCGTCAGGTAGTGCTTCGAAATTTTCCTGTACCGCTTCGGTTGTTGTCGAGAGAATCAGGTCGCGGCTGATGTCTTTCCTTAACTGGTCGATAGCTGTCCGCTTAGCAATTGTATATAAGAATTTTTCTTTGTGTATCACCTGGCTTGTCTGGCTGCTTTCCCAATACTTGATAAAGATTTCCTGCGTCAGATCTTCGGCTGCTTCCGGCGATTTACAAGTTTGCAACGCCAGCCGGTAGATACGTGAAAAGTATTTGTTGAATACTTCTTCAATGCTTGTTTCTTCCTGAAAATTAATATTTTCCATGATTATCTTCTTCTGATACAATTCTCCTTTCCGGCTTTTCCCTCGGCAAAAGTAGTGATATAAGTTGGGTTACTGGAGGAGTATTCTTAATTTATAATCAAACTTTAGCAAATGTTTCGGTGGGTTTTCACGGAGGTTACATACGTGTTTCAAATGTTACATTTTTATGAATATGCCTTTAGAGACCCTGTTGGGAGTCGTAGTTTTTGGAGGGCTTTCCGACTAATGAAGTGAAAAGCATTCGTAAAAGCTGAATAAAATGATAAAAAAAGATATCGATTATATAGAACTGCTGAAGCAGTATAGGAAACGTCCCCTTTCACCCGAAGAATTGCAGGCACTGCAGGAATGGCTTGATTCGGACGAAGGTGAAGACGCTTGCACCGAATATATGGACGGGCTGCTGAAAGATTCTGAGATTCCTGCTGTAGGTGTGGAAAAGGTACATCGCCGTATACTGGTCCGGATTAAGAAACAGTTGTTTCTCAGAAAGTTTGGTCGGTTCAGAAGTATATTGTTCAGAGCGGCATCGGTATTGTTGCTGATCGGCTCGGCTTTTGCTTATCGTACTTATGTCGAGGATAAGGAAATGCTGCATCCGGCAGAGACAGTTTTCCGTGTGGACAAAGGCAACAAGGCTATGCTGACATTGGCAGACGGCAGTAAAGTGTGGCTCAACTCGGGAAGTACGTTGACCTATTCGGAAGACAACGTCCGACAGGTGAGCCTTGAAGGCGAAGCATATTTTGAAGTTGCGAAAGACAAGAAACACTGCTTTGAGGTACATACGTCCTACGGTACTGTCAGAGTATATGGAACTTCGTTCAACGTGAGGGGGCGTAGCAGTGATTCACTTTTCGTCGTTTCGTTGGTGGAAGGCAGTGTAGGGCTGCAGCTCGACCGGTTGGACAAGGAGATAAGGTTGCATCCCGACGAGATGGCTTGTTACGACCAAAAACAGAATCAGTTGAAACTGATTGAGAAAGATCTTTCGGCAGCAGGTCTTTGGAGACAATCTGACCTGAAGTTGGCCGACGTTGATATTCCTACTTTGTGGAATCGGATGGGAGGCTGGTACGGTATGGACTTCCATGTTAAAAACATGCCCGTAAAAAAACACTTATATAATGTGACTATTCAAACAGAATCTGTTGAGGAAATGTTGGAGCTGATCAATGCAATCACTCCGATAGAGTATGTAATCAAAGGAAAGGAGGTGAACATCTTATACAAATAACGCAACGCTTGTACAATCTGTTATATGTTGGCGGAGGCAAGGCTTGCCGACGCCAGTATCTGACATCAATCATACATTCAGAGTCAATGAATTCTCTTTTAATAATCAATTAGTTTAGAACAATATATATGAAATGGTTTAGTTTGAAGATAAAAAGAAAGTTGATGACCGGTTTATCCGTGTTTTGGGTATGTGCTAGTATGGCGGCGCAACCTGTAGGAGATTCTTCCATCTCCTTGTCGTTGCGTAAAGGTACGCTCAAGGAACTGTTTGCTGCCATTGAAAACAAGTCGGACTATAAGTTTGTGTACGATTCGTCCGAAATAGATACTGACCGCAGTATATCGGCCGTGTATTCCAATCAAGACATCGCTACTATCCTGTCGGAAACGTTGGATGGCTTGTCTTACGAAATCAGAGGTAACCAGATTATTGTCCGGAAGAACGATGCAGAGAAAAAAAAGACCATAACTCGAATCACCGTATCAGGCAAAGTTTCCGATGCGAATGGTGAACCGGTTATTGGTGCCAATATTATGGAAAAGGGGTCTCAGACCGGAGTCATTACCGATGCAAACGGAAACTTCTCATTGTCGGTAGCTTCGGATGCTTCGCTGAAGGTGTCGTACATTGGCTATGTGACACGCGAAGTGAAAGTAAAAGGACAGTCGCAGCTGTCTGTTGTGCTGGAAGAGGATTCGAAAATGCTTGACGAGGTCGTGATCGTGAGCTACGGTAGTCAGCTGAAACGGGAAGTTACAGGTTCGGTGGCACAGATTAATTCCAATACTTTGGCCGATATGCCTGTACTTCAGTTTTCTCAGGAATTGCAGGGTAAAATAGCCGGAGTCCAGATCAATCAGTATAGTGGAAGGGTAGGTTCGGGCATGGCATTCCGTATCCGCGGAGCTGCCTCATTGTCGTCGGGTAATTCGCCGCTGATAGTGGTCGACGGAATTCCTTTGACAGGCGATGCCAATAATATCAATCCCTCCGAAATCGAGTCGTTCAGTGTGCTGAAGGATGCTTCGGCAAGTGCACTTTACGGTTCGCGTGCAGCCAATGGCGTGATTCTTATAACGACTCGTAAGGCACAGTCGGGCGATGCACGAATAGAGTTTGCCGCCAACTATGGTGTGCAGGCGGTACCTCAACGAGGACGGCCCGACATGATGACGGCGCGAGAGTTTGCTGAATTTCAGAATGAATACTACGAAGACCGTGTAAAGTATGAAGGATATACCGGTGAACTCGATCCGCTGTATGCCAACCCTGAACGTTATGGCGAAGGTACCGACTGGTTTGACGTAATGACACGCAGTGCCGCCATACAGAAGTATGACCTGTCGCTGTTCAAAGGAGGCGACAATTATTCTACTTCGGCTATGGTAGGCTACTCCATGCAGGATGGTGTGGTAGAGAATACCGGAGTAAAGCAGTTCTCGGCACGAGTCAATCAGACTTTCAAGTTGAAAGATTTTATAGAGGTAGGAATTAATGTAGCTCCCAGTTACAAGCTCGATCACAACTCGCTGATCACATTCGATGGTGTAAACAGCCTGTTCAATAAAGCTATTCAGGCCAGTCCGTTGGTGGCTCCTGTTGATGAAAACGGTGAAATGCCACTCTATGTTAACACTTCGCCTATGCTGGCCAATATCAATCCGTATAAGATCATCATGGAGACAGTAGATGATTATACTACGGCCCGTCTGCTGGCCAACGGATACCTCAGCGTCACTCCGCTGAAGGGACTTACACTGAAAACCAGCTTGGCAACCGACATGACTTGGGAGCGTCGTAAATACTTCCGGCCAGGTAGCATCAATGCAGAAGGTATAGCAAGCGGAACCAGTAGCTATTACAACGATTATACTTGGATTTCGGAAACCAACGCTACTTATACCAATACGTTTAAAAACGACCATAAACTGGAAATTTTGTTTGGATTTTCGGCACAGAAATATTGTAAGGAGAGCAATAGTGTGTCGGGAAGTCATTTCAGCAGTGACGACATCCCTTACCTGAGCAATGCAACAAGTATCACTTCGGGTACGAGCAACATTACCGAATATGCTCTGCTTTCGTTGCTGGGGCGTGTGAACTATAACTACAAGAACAAGTATCTTGTTTCGGCCGCATTGCGTCGTGACGGTTCTTCCCGTTTTGGTAGTAACAACCGATATGGATATTTCCCTTCTATTTCCGGAGGCTGGGTAGTGAGTGAAGAGTCATTTATGCAATCTGTACCCCATCTTAATATGCTGAAGCTGAGAGCTAGCTACGGCGTGACCGGAAACGACAACATTGGCAACTATACACATATAGCTAACATCGGTGAATACAACTATGTGTTGAACGGTGCGTTGGTCAGTGGTGCCTCCAGCAGCAATATCGCTAACGTGGATCTGGGTTGGGAACGTACGGCACAGTTTGACATCGGTTTGGACTTGTCCATGTTCAACAACCGCTTCTCTTTCTCGTACGATTATTATAAGAAAGCTACAGACAACATGATTCAGGCACGTCCCATCCCGCAAGCCTCGGGCTTTGCTTCTATTACTTCCAATGTAGGAAAAATTCATTTCTGGGGGCATGAATTTAGTTTGGGTTATAACAATACTTTCGGTAAGTTATCTTGGCAGTCCAACTTCAATATCTCTTTCGACCGGAACAAGATTGTGGAATTGGTCGAGCCGGGATACATAACCCGCAATACCAGTGAATACTCCGATTATTATCGCAATCAGGAAGGCTATCCCCTGAGCCAGTTCTTTGGCTACATTAAGCTGGGATTGTATAAGGACGAGGAAGACTTGGCCAACTCTCCTAAAAGCAGTACATCGCAGGTAGGTACCATCAAATTTAAGGATGTGAACGAAGACGGAGTTATTAACGTAAAAGACCGTACATTCATCGGCGATCCTAATCCTGATTTTCTCTTTGGCTTTACCAACAATTTTAAGTATTCGAATTTCGATCTTAGTATTTCCATGACAGGCTCGTATGGCGGAAAAATAATAGATGCTCTGAAACACCAGTATCTGGGCAATCTGGATGGTGCATTTAATATATTGGCTGCTGCCAAAGATCGTTGGCGTTCGCCTGAACAGCCAGGTTCGGGCGATTATCCCCGCACCATGACCGGTACTACAGCCGAACACCGGAAAGTAAATACCAGCTGGGTAGAAAGCAACTCACATCTGGCTGTGAAGAACATTACGCTGGGCTACACCCTGCCTTTACCTAAGAATCGTTATTGTTCGAAGCTGAGGGTGTATGCTTCCATACAGAATGTATGTTTCATCAGTAAGTACGACGGTGCCAATCCCGAAGTGAGCCTTAACGGACTGAACGGAACAGGTATTGGAGTAGACGAAAACTCATATCCGATTCCTCGTGTATATTCAGTGGGACTTAATGTGACATTCTAATATAACAAGTATAAACATCGAAAATATATAGAAAAAATGAAACGACAGATCATATTATTGGCTGCAATCATGTGCCTGTTCGGAAGTTGCTCGGACTTCCTTGACTTGATACCTGGTGATAAAGAGTCAGGCGGCTCTTTTTATCAGACAGAAGAACAATTACAGCAGGCTGTTGTGGCCGCTTATGTACCTTTGCGCAGTTTTGCCGATAACGACTTTTTTACGGGTGAGGGCCGCTCGGATAATACTCATTATGATTATACCCCCGCTAATCGTGGGTCGGCTTATGTATATCGTGAAAACATATACGATTTTACCAACGGAGCTAACAACACTTATGTCAGTGCCGTATATTATCATTGCTATAAAGGAATTTCTAGGGCCAATATCGCTATTGACCATTTGGAAACGGCTGCTATTGATGAAGCTGTGAGGACTAATCTGATGGGACAGGCTAAGTTTTTGCGAGCATTTTTCTATTACAAATTGGTGCGTTATTTTGGTGGAGTTCCTCTTTACCTGCACGAAGTGAAGTCGGCCGAAGAAGCATTCCTCCCTCGTGCTACGGTTGATGAGGTTTATGCGCAGATCATATCTGATGCCGAATATGCTATTGCCAATCTGGCTCCTCCTGCACGGTTTCCGCAAAGTGGTGAGGCAACCAAAGGCTCTGCCACTATATTGTTGGCAGATGTGTATGTGACACGTAAGGCATATGCAGAAGCCGAAAGACTGTTGGAGACTTTACCCGCTATGGGTTATGATTTGTTTGACAACTATGCCGATGCGTTTGCTACTGAAAACAAGAACGGAAAAGAGTCGCTTTTTGAAATTCAGTACCAACAGGGATTGCAAGGAGGACAACAGAGTAATTTTATCTACAAATTCATACCTCGTTCCAAAAATACGAAGATTGTGACTGGAGTTGCAACGAACAACAGTTCGTTAGGAGGATGGAATATGCCTACCCAGGACTTGATAGCCGATTACGAAGAGGGTGATTTGCGTAAAACAGCTTCTATAGCCATTGCCGAGGGTACTTACGATGCCAGTTATGTGTTTACTTATACAGCCAATACGGAAATTGACGACTATGTACCTGCCGAAGGTGTGGAGGGAGTACCCTATATTAAAAAATATCTGCATCCTCATACCAACACCAATAATACGGATGATAACTGGCCTATCTATCGTTATGCTGAAGCTTTGCTTTTTTGGGCTGAAGCAATTAACGAACAATCCGGACGGAGTGCAGAAGCCTTACCTTACTTAAATAAAGTACGCAGGCGGGCAGGGCTTGAGCCAGTGACTGAAACAGATCAGGCCCGTTTGCGAGAAATCATTCTGCACGAACGTCGTGTAGAACTGGCCTTTGAAAACAAACGTTGGCACGATTTGGTGCGTAGTGGAAAAGCTGTAGAAGTGATGAATGCCTATGGCAAGCAACTTAAGCAACAATACGATTATCTTGTTGAAGCTGCTTATCAGGTGGACGAACATCACTTATTGTATCCTCTACCTTTCGATGAGGTAGAAATGAACGATTTATTGGAACAAAATCCCGGATATTGATTAATTGCTGAAGAATATGAATATACGTAATTTAATCGGGGTATTGGCTTTAACTGCAAATGTATGCCTGGCTCAAGCACAGCAAAAGACGTTTACCATAGCTGTATTGCCCGATACTCAGATGTATACCGAAGAAAAAGGAGAAAGGAACCGTACCATTTTTGAAAGTCAGACCAAGTGGATCGTTGATAATTATCAAAAGGAAAATATCGTCTATGTAGTGCATGTTGGTGATATCGTAAACCGTGGAGATGACCGTCCTGAACAATGGGAAAATGCCTTTCGGGCACTTTCTATCTTAGAACAGCCTCTACCAGGAAAACCGGATGGAATCCCCTATGGGTTGGCTGTGGGGAACCATGAGCAGACTCCCAGTCAGTGGGCTGTAACAGGAAAGACTAAATGGTTCAATCATTATTTTGGAGTAGAGCATTTTAAGGGACGCAGCTACTATGGCGGGCATTATGGCAGCGATAATGACAGCCATTACGATTTGTTCTCGGCCGGAGGAATGGATTTCATTGCTATATATATAGAGTATGATGCAATGGACGAGAATATGGATGCTCTTAATAATTGGGCTGCTGATTTATGCAAACAGTATTCCTCACGCAAAGCGATTATTGTGAGTCATGGTATTATACACTACAATCCTGTAGAAGGTACAAATGCCAATGCTCCATGGTTGAAACAAGGGGAACGTATCTATGATCGTTTGAAGACCTGTCCCAATGTGTTTATGATGCTTTGCGGGCATGTTGGTGACAACGGTGAAGGTTATCGGGAAGACGGTTATGCAGGACAAACCATTAAAACCTTTTTATCCGATTATCAAAGCAGGCCGTTGGGAGGTGGAAGTCTGATGAGGTTGGTAACTTTCGATCCGGAAAATGATCTTATAAAAGTGCGTACCATAGCTCCTTATTTGGATACAGAAGAAACAGACGCAGACAGTAAGTTTGTAAAGCCTTGGAAATATGAAACTACTGCAGCCCGTATTTATGACTTTGATAACGATGGTAAATCGGAATTCGCTTTGTTCAAAGGTGGAATATGGCAGATTGGAACAGATAGGCAGAATCGGCTTTTAGGTTATGGAAAGGTGATTGCTGTTCCTGCTGATTATCATGCTGACGGAAAAGCAGCATTAGCTGTTTACAGGCCTCAAACTAGTGAATTCTGCATCGAAGGAAAGGGAATTATACAATGGGGGAAAGTAGGTGATATACCTGTTCCTGCTGACTACGATGGTGACGGGTTAATAGAGCTTGCTACTTGGAGACCTGCTGATCAGACATGGTACATACAGGGAAAGAAACCTTTTCGGCACGGGACTAAAATGAGTATTCCTGTCCCTGCTGATTATGATGGTGACGGTAGGGTAGAACCTGCTGTTTATAGGACAGACAATCATACCTTCTACATTTCTGAAATCGCCAATTTGCCTTTGGGACAGGCTGGAGATATTCCGGTTCCAGCTGATTACAATGGTGATGGCAAGGTTGAAATTGCTGTTTACAGGCCTGCTAGTGGCGAATGGATTATTGACCGGCAAGATACAGTTGTGTTGGGTGGTACCCCCGGAGACATTCCCGTGCCGGGAGCTTACGAAGAAGCTGGCAAGGTTCGTCCTGCTGTGTATAACCAGCAGACGGGATTGTTAAGGTTGGAGTCAGGGAAGAAACTGCAAATGGGTAAAGCTACGGTCGAACAGGTTGTGAACCTGCCTTTCCCCATCAGACAGTACATTCTTGATAATTGTAAATGATGGAAGATTGAATAGAAGCTATTAATGTTGATATACGAAAAAATAAATGTAACTAATGAAATCTGTTGTATTTGTTCTCATGCTGGCATTGACCGCTTTTCCGCTTTATGCGCAGCAGGTGGCTGAAGGTCGTGTGTATTGTGATGCAAACAATAATGGCCGGCATGATCGAGGAGAGCAATACCTTGAAGGGATAGGTGTGACCAATGGAGTTGATGTGGTAATGACGGATAAGGCCGGACGCTACCAATTGCCTATTGACGGCGAAGCAACGATCGCGGTTATAAAACCTGCACATTACCAATTACAGCTTGATGTTTATAACAAGCCACGGTTTTATTATCAGCATAGGCCACAAGGGACTCCGAGACGTGAATCTTACAAAGGATTGCCACCTACAGGCAATTTGCCTGCATCCATAGACTTTGGACTGTTACCTCGGCAAGAACCAGAGAAATTTTGCGTTGCAGTATTGGGCGATCCGCAGCCACACTTTATAGACCACATACGTTATTTTGGCAAAGCTATTGTGGACGATCTTCTTCGAAGTAGAAGAAATGTCAGCTTTGGTATCAGCTTAGGTGACGTGAATGATGAGAATTTTGAACTGTTCAATCCATATTTGGCGCAAGTGGCGCGGGTAGGGGTACCTTGGTATCATCTGATGGGGAATCATGATACTGACTATGAGGCTCGCACCGACCGTGAGGCTGACGATGCTTTTGAAACTTTTGTAGGCCCGGTGAACTATGCATTTAATTATGCTGACGCACATTTCTTGATATTGGACAATATACTTTTCCCAGATCCGCGTCCGGGACGGCAGAATAGTCCAAAAGCCTATTGGGGAGGTTTCCGAGATGATCAAAAAGAATTCATCAGAAACGACCTTAAATGGGTAGATAAGGAGAAACTGGTTGTAGTAGCCTTCCACATTCCTATGCTGGATGAAAATGCAGTGCGTAAAGAGGATAAAGAGTTCTTGTTCGAATGTTTGAAAGGCTTTCCGCATGTATTACTGCTTTCGGCTCATTTACATCGGCAAAATCAGTATTTTCATACAGAGGAAGACGGTTGGAAAGGTGGAAAACCTCTGCACGAATTCAATGCCGGAGCTGCTTGTGGTGACTTCTATTCTGGTTATTTAGATAAAGATAGCATACCATGTTCCATGATGTCCGATGGTACTCCTAAAGGATACGCTTTTCTGGAAGTGGACGGAAATACATATAGCATCGACTATAAAGTGGCTGGAAAACCGGAAGACTATGCATTATCAGTACAATTACCCAAACAGGTGGTATATAACCGGTATACTCCTGCTTACATTACTGTAAATTTCTTTATGGGTACCAAAAGTGATGAGGTATTGTGTCGCATAGATGGTGGTGAATGGAAACGTATGAAATATGAAGAGGTAACTGATCCCGATCACGATTATATGGTTCAATGTTGGAATCGGGATGAGGCTCCCAAACTCGCTCGTTGGCCGGCACCTTCATGCCCTTCTACTCACATTTGGCGTATACGTATTCCTTCATTATTACCTGTGGGTACACATCGGGTAGAAATACAGGCTATTGATATGTTCGGACAGAAGTATTGCGGACAGGCCTGTTATGAAGTGGTGAATGCTCTTCGTATGTATCCTTAGAGTATTGAGCTTTTGTACTGAGCCTTAATTACAGAAACGAAACTGGTTACAGGGATGCAGAACTGTATGGTTCTTTGAAAGAATTTATATACAGTTTTTGCGTTCCTGTTGTGCTTTTATGAATATAGCATTTTGAATATCTGTTTGAGTTGGTATATTCTGATAGCGGTTGCTTTTTATGTTTATAAAGGCTTTCACTTCCTTCTATATCTGTATCTCACAGAAAAAGCCCCCATCTCCTCACGCCCTATTGCTTTTTTTCTTACTTTTGCACAAACAGGAAAACCCCTAAAAAGAACCGTTTACAGAAATATGAAAACCCTCGAAACCAAATACATCAACGTGGGAGGCCGCCTGATGGACCTCTCGACGCCCTGCGTCATGGGCATCCTGAACCTGACCCCTGACTCTTTCTACGCCGACAGCCGCATGCAGACTGAAGACGAGATAGCCCGCCGCGCCCGTCAGATTGTGGACGAAGGCGGCGCCATCATCGACGTGGGAGCCTATTCCTCGCGTCCCGGTGCTGCCGACGTTTCGCCGCGCGAAGAGATGGACCGCCTGCGCCGCGGACTCGAAATCGTTCGCCGCACGGTGCCCGATGCTGTGATTTCGGTCGATACCTTCCGTGCCGACGTGGCCCGCATGTGTGTCGAAGAATACGGTGTGGACATCATCAATGACATCGCCGCGGGCGAGATGGATGCCGACATGTTCTCCACCGTGGCCCGGCTCAACGTGCCCTACATCATGATGCACATGCAGGGCACCCCGCAGAACATGCAGCACGAGCCTCACTACGACAACCTGTTGCGCGAGGTCTTCCTCTACTTTGCCCGCAAGGTGCAGCAACTGCACGAACTGGGCGTGAAGGACATCATCCTCGACCCCGGTTTCGGCTTCGGCAAGACGCTCGACCACAACTACCAGCTGTTGGCCCACCTCGAAGAGTTCCGTATCTTCGGCCTGCCGCTGCTTGTGGGCGTGTCGCGCAAGTCGATGATCTACCGTCTGCTGGGTACCACTCCGCAAGAGTCGCTCAACGGTACCACCGTGCTCGATACCCTTTGCCTGATGAAGGGAGCCGACATCCTGCGTGTGCACGACGTCCGCCAGGCTGTCGAGGCGGTGCAGATAGTGGCGAAGATGTTGAGGAGTTGACGAGTTGACAAGTTGACGAGTTGACGAGAAAAACAAGTGAACAAGATATTAGTAAGGTAATAAGCAAGTCCCCTCGTGGCCTCGTTAACTTGTCCCCTTGTCAACTAACATATAATAAAACCTAATAATAAAACCAACAACCGTGTTTTTCGAATTTGGCATAAAAGACTTTATAGACATCCTGCTGGTCGCCTTCCTGCTGTACTACACGTACAAGCTGATGAAAGCTTCCGGCTCGATCAACGTGTTTACGGGCATACTGGTGTTCATCCTGATATGGCTTGTCGTGTCGCAGGTGCTTGAGATGAAGTTGCTCGGCTCCATCTTCGACAAGCTGGTCAGTGTGGGTGTGCTGGCGCTCATCATCCTCTTTCAGGAAGAGATACGCCGCTTTCTGCTCACCCTCGGTTCGCACCGCCATGCCAGTGCGCTGGTGCGGTTCTTCACCGGTGGCAAGAAGGAAACGCTCGAACACGAAGACATCATGCCCATCGTGATGGCCTGCATCAGCATGGGCAAGCAGAAGGTAGGCGCCCTCATCGTGATGGAGCACAACATGCCCCTCGATGAGATAGTGCGCACGGGCGACGTGATCGACGCCAACATCAACCAACGGCTCATCGAGAACATCTTCTTCAAGAACAGCCCCTTGCACGACGGCGCTATGGTCATCAGCAAGAAGCGCATCAAGGCTGCCGGCTGCATCCTGCCTGTCTCTCACAACCTGGACATTCCCAAGGAACTGGGACTGCGCCACCGTGCCGCGATGGGCATCTCGCAAGTGTCCGATGCGCACGCCATTATCGTTTCCGAAGAGACTGGCGCTATTTCCGTGGCCTACAAAGGACAGTTCCACCTGCGCCTCACCGCCGAAGAACTGGAAAGCCTGCTGACGAAAGACGGATAGTTGACAGTCAGGGAAGAAGTTGACAAGTTAACAAGGAACGAGTTAACAAGTTAACGAGTTGACGAGTTGACAAGGGACAAGTTAACGAGTTGGCAAGTTAACAAGGAACAAGATGACAAGGGACAAGTTTACAAGATTACAATTCCTCCTCGTTGCCTGACGCCTCGTCCCCTCGTCAACTAAACTTATAAACTTATAAACTCAAAAACTCAAAAACTCAAAAACTCAAACATATGGATAGAAGAAACTTTTTACGTACAGGAGGTCTTGCCGTGCTGGGTTCACTGGCAATGCCTTCGCTGGCCATGCCCGAACCGGTGCGCCGGGCGCTTGGGGCAGCCGATGATAAGTCGGCCGTGGCTGCAGCGATGCTTCACTTCGGTGTGACCGAAGCCGATCTGAAGAAAGTACTGGCTGCCGCCCTCGAAAAAGGCGGCGACTATGCCGATCTCTATTTCGAACATACGTTCAACAACAGCGTCACGCTGATGGACGGACAAGTGAACCGTTGCGGTTCAAACATCGATTTCGGTATGGGTGTCCGCGTCTTGGCAGGCGACCAGACGGGTTATGCTTATGTCGAGGGAGTGACACTTGACGAAATGCTGCGTGCTGCTCGTACAGCTGCCCGCATCGCTACGTCGGGCAAGGCAGGCAAACCCGTCGGACTGACCGAGAAAACCATCGCCAAGAACCGCTATACCGTGATTTCCCCTTGGGAGGAAGTCAGCCTGAAGACCAAAATCCCTTATCTGGAGAAACTGAACGAGAAAATCTTCTCGCTCGATTCGCGTGTGCGTAAGGTGCAGGCCTCGCTGAGCGACACTACCTCGCACGTGCTTTTCTGCAACTCCGAGGGCGTGAGCTATTACGACTACCGCCCGATGGTATCGTTCATGGCCGTCTGCATCATGGAAGAGAACGGACAGATGGAGAACGGCTTTGCCTCGCGTTCGTACCGCAAGGGCTTCGAATTCCTGAGCGATGACATTGTCGAGACATTGGCTCGCGAAGCGGTGGACAATACGGCCATCCTCTTCAAGGCCGTCAAGCCCAAAGGCGGCGAAATGCCCGTTGTGATGGGAGCCGGCGGTTCGGGTATCCTGCTGCACGAGGCCATCGGTCATGCTTTCGAGGCCGACTTCAACCGTAAGAAGACGTCTATCTTCAGCGACCTGCTGGGCAAGAAGGTGTGCAACGAGCACATCAACGTGGTGGACGACGGTACCATCCCCTTCAACCGCGGCTCGGTCAACTTCGACGACGAAGGTGTGGAAGGTCAGAAGACCTACATCGTGAAGGAAGGCATACTGACGAGCTATCTGCACGACCGCATCAGCGCCAAGTTCTACGGCGTGGCTCCTACCGGAAACGGACGCCGCGACACCTTCCGCTGCACGCCTATTCCCCGTATGCGTGCCACGTACATGGAGGCTGGTAACGTACGCGAAGAAGACATCATCTCTACCGTCAAGCAGGGCATCTATGCACAGAACTTCACCAACGGACAGGTGCAGATCGGTGCAGGCGACTTTACGTTCTTCGTCAAGTCGGGCTACCTCATCGAGAACGGTAAGCTGACGCAACCCATCAAGGACATCAACATCATCGGTAACGGTCCCAAGGCACTGGCCGACATCACCATGGTGGCCGATAATGCCAAGATAGACAACGGCACCTGGACGTGCGGCAAGGACGGACAGTCGTGCCCCGTCACCTGCGGTATGCCTTCGGCTCTGGTCAGCAAACTGACGGTGGGGGGAGAATAAGGAAAATGAAGAATGAAGAAAATGAGGAATGAAGAATGAGGAATGAAGAATTAGTTATCATTCACCATTAATCATTCACCATTCACCATTCACCATTTACCATTAACCATTAACCATTAACAATTTACCATTAATAAAGAACATGATAACAGACAATAATAAGAAACTGGCACAATGGGCAATGGACTTTGCCCTGAAGAACGGATGCCAGGCAGCCAAACTGGTGTTGTATGCCAACTCCAATTCGTCGTTTGAGCTGCGCAACGGAAAGATGGACCGCCTGCAACAGGCATCGGAAGGCGGACTGGCCATCAGCTTGTATGTAGACGGTCGCTACGGTTCGTACTCTACCAACCGGCTGGACAAGAAAGAACTGGAAACCTTCATCAAGAACGGCATTGAGTCGACACGCTACCTGGCTCCCGACGAGTCGCGCGTGCTGGCCGACCCCAGCCGATACTACAAAGGCGGCAAGCCCGACCTGAAACTGTTCGACAACCGCTTCTACGACATCAACCCCGACGACAAAGTAGAACTGGCCCGCGTGGCAGCCGACGAAGTGATGGGCAAGGACGAGCGGATTATCTCGGTCGATACTTCCTACAGCGACGGCGAAAGCGCAGCCTACCGCCTGATAAGCAACGGCTTCGAAGGCGAGGAGAAGAGTACCTGGTACTCGGTTTCGGCCAGTGTAGCCGTCCGAGGCGAGGGCGAGGCCCGTCCGTCGGATTACTGGTACGGCAGCAGCCTCTTCTACGACCAGTTGCCGAAGACTGGCATCGGCTCCAAGGCGCTGGAGCGGGTATTGCGTAAGTTGGGACAGCGGAAGGCGAAGTCGGGCAAATACACCATGGTGCTGGACCCCATGACTTCGGGCAGTCTGCTTAGCCCGATGCTCAGTGCGCTCTATGGCTCGGCTTTGCAGCAGAAGAACTCGTTCCTGCTCGACAAGCTGAACCAGCAGGTAGGCTCCACGAAGCTGACGCTGAAGGACGAACCCCATCTGATAGGAGCCAACGGTGCCCGCTACTTCGACTCGGAAGGTGTGGCCACGGAACCGCGCTTTATCTTCGACAAGGGCGTACTGAAGACTTACTTCATCGATACTTACAATGCCAAGAAGATGGGCGTGGCACCTACCATCAGTTCGCCGTCGCTGCTGATTCTGGAGCCGGGCAACAAGGACCTGAACGGACTGGTGGCCGACGTACAGAACGGTATCCTGGTGACGGGACTGAACGGCGGAAACAGCAACAGCAGCTCGGGCGACTTCTCGTACGGTATCGAAGGTTTCCTGATCGAGAACGGCAAGCTGACGCAACCCGTCAACGAAATGAACGTCACGGGCAACATGGTGCAGCTGTGGAGCTCGCTGGTCGAGGTGGGCAACGATGCCATGCTGAACCGTTCGTGGCGCATCCCTTCGCTGGTATTCGACGGCATTAGCTTCAGCGGACTGTAACAGACAGCGTCCGCTGGGCTTCACACTCGTATACGGGCTAATGGCCCGAAAGGGCGTTCGGTAAGTTCGCCTGCACACAGAGAGGGTGTGTCAGATTAAGATGATATCTCTTAATGCTGGCACACCCTCTCTCTTTTTGTATTCTTCTGCGGAGCGTCGCTCTACAGCAACCCCAACAACTCAAGCAGCGTCGGCGTGAATAGGGCGGTGAAGATGCCGTTCAGCGTCAGGGCCAGGCTGGCGAAGGCGCCGTACTTGCGGCTGACGTCCATCGCGGCCGAGGTGCCTACGGCGTGTGCGGCGGCTCCCATCGAGAGGCCTTGCGCCATGGGGCTCTGCACGCCCGTCAGGCGCATCATTCGGAAACCGAGGATGCCGCCCAGCAGACCTACGCAGACGACGACGGCTGCCGTCAGCGAGGGGATGCCGCCCAGCGACTTGGCTACCTCCATGGCGATGGGGGTAGTGACGGATTTAGGCGCCAGCGAGTAGATGATTTCGTTCGAGGCGCCCATCAGTTTGGCAATGAGCACGACGGACACGACGCCCACCACGCATCCGGCCAGCTGCGACAGGATGATGGGCAGAATCTGCTTCTTGATGGTCTTCAATTGCAGATACAGGGGCACGCCCAAGGCCACAACGGCCGGTTTCAGCCAGAACTCAATGAGGTGGCCCGCCTCGTTGTAGGTGGTGTATTCGATGTGTGCCATCTTCAGGAAGATGATGAGCACGGCAATGGTAATCAGGATGGGGTTGAGCAGCATGATGCCGGTCTTCTTCTGCAACAGCTTCGACAGGAAGAAGACGCCGAAGGTGACGGCCAGCAGGAAAAAGTTGTTTTCGAGATAATTCATTTCTGTTTGCGGGTTAAGGGATGACGATGGAAATAACGGTGCAGAAGCTGGTGTACCCAGCCGGTCGAGACAAGTACCAGGGCGGTGCTGGCTACCGTAGCAATGACGATGGGCCAGAACTCGGCGGCGATGACGTCGAAGTAGAGCATCAGTGCCACGCCGGGCGGCACGAAGAAAAATCCCAGATTGGCTACCAGAAAGTCGGACATGCCCTGCACCCAGTGCAGCTTGATCCAACCCAGTTTCAGGAAGAGGGTGAGCAGCAGCATCCCGATGATGCTGGACGGCAGTTTGACGCCCGTCAGCCAGACAATCAGTTCACCCAAGGCAAGGCATCCGAAGAGGATGGCGCATTGACGAATCATAATACTGTTAAGCTAAAAAAAAGTAATACCTTATTGTACATTTCGCTCCGGCGGAGTCGCTCCCCGTCGGGCGGTTATATTGAAAACGGTTGCAAAGGTAGCGATTCTATCGGTCGGTTGTGCCGTCGGGAGGGGAAAAAGTTATCGTTTGTGGCGCACTTGTGTGGCTCGCGAGCAACACTTGCACGGCTCGCGAGAGACACTTGCACGGCTCACGAACGACACTTGCACGGCTCGCACCCCCGAAGCGCGGCTGTCGGCCGTCGGCGGTTTGTGTTAAATTTTCCAATATTTATCATTTCTCCCACAAAATAGCCCCGAATTGCAATGTTGATATTGCAAAATTGTGTATTTTTGCAGCGTGAATTACACAGATTACTTCCGGTTATTCTTATACACTATATATTATCATGCAAAGATTAATTAACGAAATCGTTGAGCGCGCCAAAGCGAACCGCCAACGCATTGTTCTTCCCGAAGGAACCGAAGAACGCACCTTGAAAGCTGCCAACCAGATTTTGACAGACGGAGTAGCTGACCTGATTCTGCTGGGTAACCCGGCCGAAATCGAAGCCTGCGCCAAAGAGTGGGGCCTGGGCAACATCGGTAAAGCCACCATCATCGACCCCGCAAACCATCCTAAGATGGAAGAGTACGCACAGTTGCTCTGCGAACTGCGCAAGAAGAAAGGCATGACCATCGAAGAAGCCCGCAAGCTGGTGCTCGACCCGCTCTACCTGGGCTGCCTCATGATAAAGAACGGCGACGCCGACGGTCAGCTGGCCGGTGCTCGCAACACGACGGGCGACGTACTGCGTCCTGCCCTGCAGATCATCAAGACCGCTCCGGGCATCACCTGCGTATCGGGTGCCATGCTGTTGCTCACTCACGCTCCCGAATACGGTAAGAACGGTGTCCTCGTCATGGGCGACGTAGCCGTAACACCCGTGCCCGATGCCGGACAGCTGGCACAGATTGCCGTCTGCACCGCACGCACCGCACGCGCCGTTGCCGGACTCGACCCGAAAGTGGCCCTGCTCAGCTTCTCGACCAAAGGTTCGGCCAAGCACGAAGTAGTGGACAAGGTAGTTGAGGCTCTGAAGATAGCCAAGGAAATGGCTCCCGACATCGCCATCGACGGCGAATTGCAGGCCGATGCCGCCCTCGTGCCCGAAGTAGGTGCCAGCAAGGCTCCGGGTTCGTCCATCGCCGGACATGCCAACGTACTCGTTGTGCCCAGCCTCGAAGTAGGTAACATCTCCTACAAGCTCGTTCAGCGTCTGGGTCATGCCGACGCCGTAGGCCCCATCCTGCAAGGTATCGCACGCCCCGTGAACGACCTGTCGCGCGGATGCTCTATCGAGGACGTTTACCGCATGATCGCTATCACTGCCAACCAGGCCATCGCAGCCAAGGAAGGCAAGTAATTTCTTGCAAGGAGTTATAGAAGTTAAAGGGAGTTATCGCCCACCTTTGGGGTGGGCTTAGAAGTTAAAAGCCAATAGAAAGCAGACCGTTCACGATGTATCGGCTTAACTTCTTAACTCCTTACCTCCTTAACTACCGGTTAAAACTTTACATGCGAAACTTAATTTTTTAATTCTTAATTCTTTATGAAAATCTTAGTTCTGAACTGCGGAAGTTCATCCATCAAATATAAGCTGTTCGACATGGACAGCAAGTCGGTCATCGCACAGGGCGGTATCGAGAAAATCGGCTTGCCCGATTCGTTCCTGAAGCTGACTTTGCCCAACGGCGAAAAGAAGATTCTGGAGAAAAACATCCCCGAACACACCGTAGGCGTAGAGTTCATCCTCAACACGCTGACCAGCCCCGAGTACGGAGCCATCAAGTCGCTCGACGAAATCAATGCCGTAGGCCACCGCATGGTGCACGGCGGCGAAAAGTTCAGCAAGTCGGTACTGCTGACCAAGGAAGTGCTCGACGCCTTCACCGCCTGCAACGACCTGGCCCCGCTGCACAACCCCGCCAACCTGAAAGGCGTTCATGCCATCGAAGCCATCCTGCCCAACGTGCCGCAGATTGGCGTCTTCGACACCGCCTTCCATCAGACCATGCCCGACTACGCCTACATGTACGCTGTTCCCTACGAACTGTACGAGAAGTACGGCGTGCGCCGCTACGGCTTCCACGGAACGTCACACCGCTACGTATCGCAGCGCGTATGCGAGTTCCTGGGCGTGAAACCCGAAGGACAGCGCATCATCACCTGCCACATCGGCAACGGTGGTTCCATCACCGCCATCAAGGACGGCAAGTGCGTAGACACCAGCATGGGTCTCACTCCGCTCGAAGGCCTTATGATGGGTACACGCAGCGGTGACATCGACGCCGGTGCCGTCAGCTTCATCATGGAGAAGGAAGGACTCGACCCACAGGGCATCTCGAACCTGCTCAACAAGAAGAGCGGCGTGATGGGTATCTTCGGCAAGTCGAGCGACATGCGCGACCTCGAAAACGCCGTTGCCGAGGGCGACCCGAAAGCACGTCTGGCCGAGAACATGTACTTCTACCGCATCAAGAAATACATCGGTGCCTATGCTGCCGCACTGGGTGGCGTGGACATCATCGTCTTCACCGGCGGTGTGGGCGAAAACCAGGCTTCGGCCCGCTGGGGTGCCTGCTCCGGCCTCGAATACATGGGCGTGAAGCTCGATGCCGAGAAGAACAAGGTGCGCGGCGAGGAAATGGTCATCTCGACCGACGACTCGAAAGTGAAAGTAGTAGTCATCCCCACCGACGAGGAGCTGATGATTGCTTCAGATACTGTAGCTATACTGAACAACTAATATTATAGGAATTATCTTTCTTCATGCAAGGGTGTGTCCGTGGTGGATGCACCCTTTTTTGCATGCTTCCCGTCCTTCCCCCATTTGCTTTTGGGGCAGTCATGGAATGGAGTTTCCGCGTAATCGAAATGCAACAAGGTTGCAAACAGAATGTTAAGGGGGCGTAATTTTCCCGTAACCGGCAATCCCTTATTTTGCCGCCGAATTAAAACAACGATTATGAAACGGAAATTCTTAGAGAGATGTATGTTATGCCTTGCCGTCGGACTGCTGTGCTGCAATCTGCCGGCATTGGCTGCAAGCGGCGGTCGTCTGCCTGTTTCGGTGGACCAGGTCCGTGTAAAGATATTAGTGAATGGCTGTGTAGTCGATGCCGCAGGCGAACCCCTTCCGGGCGCTACGGTGCGCGAGCGTGCCACGGGCAACGGTACGGTGACCAATATCGACGGTAACTTTTCGTTGTCCGTTTCGTCCGAGGCTGTACTCGAAGTCAGCTTTGTGGGCTATGCCACCAAAGTGGTTCCCGTGGCGGGACAACAGCAACTGAAGGTGGTACTCGAAGAAGACGCTGCCGCGCTGGACGAAGTCGTGGTGGTGGGCTATGGCATCCAGAAGAAAGTCAACCTGTCCGGTTCGGTGGACCAGATCGGTGCCAAAGAACTTGAGAAACGCCCCATTGCCGATCTTTCGCGAGGCTTGCAGGGCATGATTCCTAACCTGAACATCGACTTCACCAGCGGCGAGCCGGGAAAATCGGCCAACATCAACATCCGTGGCGAGGCCTCCATCAATGGCGGAAGTCCGCTGATTCTGATCGATGGTGTGTCGGCCAACGTAGAAGAGATGAACCGTCTGCTGCCCGAAGACATCGAAAGCCTTTCGGTCCTGAAGGATGCTTCGTCGGCCGCCATCTACGGTGCGCGTGCCGCTTTCGGTGTCATACTTATTACCACCAAGCAGGGCAATAGCGACCGTATACAAGTGGATTACAACGGCAACTTTGCCTGGAAACGTCCTTCGTCGCTGACCGAGAAGACTTCCGATCCCTATATTTACCTGAAGCTGAAGAACATCGCCGTGCTCAATACTCCCTGGAGTTCGGGACACGTCACCAGTGACGAACGCCTCGAATGGGCACGCCAGCGTTCGGACAATCCTGACGGCACTCCCTCGGTGCGCCTGAACCCGCTGGACGAGACCCAGTGGGAGTACATGGGCAACCGTGACTGGACCGACTACTACCTGAACCGTAACACCTTCACCCAGACGCATCAGGTATCGGTGTCGGGGCGGACGGAGAAGACCCGTTTTTACCTTTCCGGCGGCTACGATGACGAGAACGGTATCTTTTCGGGCATTGTGGACAACGATAAGTACCGCCGCTACAGCATGCGTAGCAAGGTGAGCTATGACGTATGGGACTGGCTGACCCTTTCGAACAACACCTCTTACGTGGTGACCGAACGTAAAAAACCGAGCTATTATGATATGAGTGTGTTCTTCGACCTCGAACCGCACGACATGGACCGCAACCCCGATGGCACTTGGGCCAGCGGCGAACTGGGTACGGCTTTGGCCCAGCTGGTCGATGGCGGTCAGGAGAAGGATACTTACGGACGCCTTCAGAGCACCTTCTCCGGTGAACTGAACTTCTGGAAACGTATGCTGGTAATCAATGCCAACTTCACCTTCATGAAGGGACATCAGGAATACGACTGGTACAAGACCCCCTACCAGGTAGGTTACGGCCCGGACGATATCCGCGAGCAGGGCGAAAGCCGTGCCTGGAAGGAAAGCACAGACGACCTGTACACGGTGTTCGAAGTGTATGGTACCTTCAACAAGTTGTTTCGCGACCGCCATCAGGTGACCGCCATCCTGGGCTTCAATCAGGAGTACAACCGTTCCGACAACTTCCATTCCGAGCGCTACGACATCATCTCTACTGCTCTGCCTTCCATCGGTTTGGCTTCCGGCACCCAATACGTCGGCCAGACCTACCGTGACTGGGCCATCCGTGGTTGCTTTTTCCGTGCCAACTATTCGTACGACAACCGCTATATCTTCGAGTTGAACGGCCGTTACGACGGTACGTCCCGTTTCCCCAAGAACAAGCGTTTCGGCTTCTTTCCCTCGGGCTCGGTAGCCTGGAGGGTGGACAGCGAATCGTTCTTCGACGGCCTGCGCGACATCTTCTCTCAATTCAAGCTCCGCGCTTCTTACGGTTCGCTGGGCAATCAGCTGGTGAGCGAATACGGTTACATCCCTTATATGAGTTCGCAGTTGGGCAGTTACATCATTGACGGCGAACTGCAGCAGACGGTGACTTCGCCCGACTTGGTATCGTCGGCCTACACCTGGGAGGAAGTACGTACTGTCAATGGCGGTATTGACCTGGGCTTCTTGGACAACAAGCTGACGGCCTCGTTCGATTTCTATCGTCGCGACACCAAAGGAATGCTTACCATGGGCCGCGAGCTGCCCGGTGTGTTGGGCAAGGAAGAACCGCAGGAGAACGCCGCCAACCTGAAGACGCGCGGCTGGGAACTGAGTATCGGCTATCAGGACGAGTTCCGCCTGGCCGGAAAACCCCTGAACTGGGCGGCCCGCTTCATCCTGTCGGACAGCCGTACGTGGATCACTAAGTTCGACAATCCTACCCGCAACCTGACGCAGTATTACGAAGGGCAGGAAATCGGAGAAATCTGGGGATTGCAGAGCGATGGCCTGTTCAGCAGCAAGGACGAAATAGCAGCCTTGGACGAAACCGAAATCATCCCTTGGGGGGCACTCGAAATTGTAGAAGGTTGGCCCAAGTACAAAGACCTGGACGGCGACCACCGCATCACCAAAGGGTCGGTCACGGTAGACGATCCGGGCGACCTGAGCGTTATCGGTAATTCGGCTCCCCGTTTCCGCTTCGGCCTGAATCTGAGTGCCGAATGGAACGGAATCGATGTAGCCGTCTTCCTGCAAGGCATCGGCAAGCGCGACTTCTATCCGCAAAGTTACTTGTACTGGGGCTTCTACCAGCAACCCTACAGCGGCGGACAGTTGCACACTTTCGACTTCTACCGCCCCACAACGGACAGCGAGGTCGACATGGCTAAGCATTCGCAATCGTACATCGCCGCCGGACTGGCCAACCAGAACCTTGATGCCAGATACCCCATCCTGCAATCGTGGCTGGCCGATAAGAACCTGGGAACCCGCATCGACCAGGCGATGGGCCTGGCCATTCCCCAGACAGGCTACATGCTGAATGCCGCTTACCTGCGTGTGAAGAACATCACCGTCGGCTATACGCTGCCGCAAGAGTGGGTACGCAAAGCCCGATTGAGCCGGGTGCGTGTATTTGTCAGTGCCGACAACCTGTGCGAATGGAGCGGAGTGAAGCCTTACTTCGATCCCGAGTCCATTACCGATACGTCTTCTTTCGGCTATGTTTATCCTTTCAACCGCCAGTTCTCCTGCGGGCTTAACGTAACATTCTAAAATTACAAATGACAATGAGAAATCTGATTATACCTTCCCTGGCTCTTTCAGTCACTTTGCTGCTGGCTACTTCGTGCAACGATTCGTTTATGAATCGGCAACCCCATACGGAAATCGGTGTGGAATCGTATTTCAATACCGAACGCGACTTGCAGATGTATTGTTACGGTCTGGTCAACACACCAGGTTACAGCTACGACTCCGACGAGGGTACCGACGATGTAGCCACGACTTCGAACGTCGAAATCAAGAACATCATGACATCGCCCAATCCCAACTCGGTCACCATCAATGCCGGCTGGAGCTGGGAGCGTCTGTACGACATCAACTTCTTCTTGGCCAACTGCGGACGCGCCAAAGTGACCGAAGATGTCCTGGCCCACTATCAGGGTGTAGCCCGTTACTACCGCGCCGCCTTCTATATGGATAAGGTGAAAACCTATTCCGATGTGCCTTGGTACGATAAAGTGCTCACCACCGACGACCCGGACCTGTATAAGGCTCGCGACTCGCGCGACTTCGTTATCGGCAAGATATTCGAAGACTACCAGTTTGCAGCCGAACACGTCCGTGCCACCGAACCTTTAGGTGCCATCAACAAGTGGATTGTACTGGCTACCATGGCCCAGCGAGGATGCCATTGTGGCAGCGATGAA
>ENA-ORSI01000195-ORSI01000195.1-human-gut-metagenome-genome-assembly--contig:-NODE-195-length-62165-cov-9.861890_pt1 | contig 62165 bp, 58 predicted proteins | sample MGYA00242187_ERZ509154 | MGnify/ENA primary metagenome ERZ509154 (study PRJEB26280, sample SAMEA2338627) | human gut metagenome | biome: human gut; feature: human-associated habitat; material: faeces...
ACGATGGTGGCCAGCCAGTAGCTGCGGCGTGCGGATTCCTCGCCCTCCGCCAGCTTCCGCAGAGCGGCGGGCTTGGCTTCTACGTCCGGCATGGCGGCGTACAGCGCGTCGATGCTGCCGTAGCGCTGCACCAGCGCCGTGGCGGTCTTTTCACCGATGCCCGGTACACCGGGAATGTTGTCGCTGCTGTCGCCCATCAGGGCCTTCAGGTCGATCATATGGATGGGGTCGAAGCCGTACTGCTCCCGGAACAGGGCAGGGGTCATGTCGGTGGTGGAGGTCTGGCCCATGCGGGAGGTCACCAGCTTCACGCGGGTACGGTCGGTGATGAGCTGCAGGCTGTCCCGGTCGCCGGTGACGATGACGCACTCCCAGCCCCGCTTTTCGCAGCGGCGGGAGATGGTGCCCAGCAGGTCGTCGGCCTCGTAGCCCACCATTTCGTAGCAGGGGATGGACATGGCGCACAGCACCTGCTTCATCACCGGCATCTGCTGGGCCAGTTCCTCGGGCATGCCCTTGCGGGTGGCCTTGTAATTGGCGTCGGCCTCGTGGCGGAAGGTGGGCTCCTTCCGGTCAAAGGCCACGCACAGCGCCTCCGGCTGTTCCTCGTCCACGAAGCGCTGGAGCATGTTCAGAAAGCCGAAAATGGCGTTGGTATACAGCCCGTCCCGTGTGGTCAGGGGCTTCACGCCGTAAAAGGCGCGGTTGATGATGCTGTTGCCGTCAAGAACCATCAGTTTCATGGTCGGCCTCCTTGTGGGGTCAGATTTCACAGAATATCTTATTATAGTCTATTTCCCGGCAAAACACAACCTCCGGTCTTGACAGTTTTTACTTTTGTGATAGACTGGAGCATGTTCACACCTATTTAATATGTTTCGCAGCGGAGGAGCGCCATGGACAAGCTTGCCAGAAAAGTGGATATCCATCACGCCGCCATGCAGGGCAGCTATTTCGCCGGATTCTCGGCCATCTGGGGCTTTGGGCCGGTGCTGCTGCTGTATCTGGGGCTGAGCAACAGCACGCTGGGCGTGGTCACGTCGCTGGCGCTGGTGCTGCCACTGCTGCTCCAGCCGGCGCTGGCCGCCCTGTCGGACGCGGACAGCCGGTGGACCAGCCGCCGTCTGGCGCTGGTGCTGTCGCTGCTGACGCTGGCGGCGGCAGTGGTCATGACGGTGAGCACCGGCAGCAAGACGGTGCTGGTGGTGGCCTACGCCGTGATCGGCGTACTGCTGGTGAGCACCTCGCCGTTTTTCAACAGCATGGTGATGGAGTATCACCTGCGGGGCGTCAACGTCAACTACGGCCTCGGCCGGGGCACCGGCTCCACCACCTACGCCATCGTGGCGCTGGTGCTGGGCTTCGTGCTGGAAAAGCGTGCGCCGACGGTGATCCTGCCGGTGCTGCTGGCGGCGCTGGTGCTGCAGATCATCGCCGTCTGGACGTTCCGCTATCCGCTGCCGCCTGTTCCGGCGGCTCAGGAGGGAGAGTCGCCCAAGGTGCTGGGGCTGTGGGCGCTGCTGAAGAAGTATCCGGCCTTTCCGGTGATGCTGATGGGCTGCGCGCTTTTGCAGGGCGGCCACAACGCCTGTAACACCTATATGATACACATTGTGGACAAGGTGGGCGCGGGAGAGAGCCTGATGGGCGTGGTGCTGGCGGTGTCCGCCTTTATGGAGCTGCCCGCCATGACGCTGTTCTCCCGGATGCGGCAGAAGCTGTCCCTGCGGGGCATGTTTTTGCTATGCGCCGCCGCCTTTGTGGCCAAGGACGTGCTGTTTCTACTGGCCAGGACGCCGACGCTGCTGTACGTGTCGGCGGCGCTGCAATTTTTCGAGTTCGGCGTGTTCCTGCCTGCCACCGTGTACTACGCGGCGGAGACGCTGGACGCCGCCAATCAGGCCAAGGGACAGGGCCTGATCCACATTTTCTCCAACGGCGTGGGCCCGGCGGTGATGACCGCCGTCAGCGGTACGCTGGTGGATCGGGTGGACGTGAACGCCATGTTGCTGTTCAACGCAGCCGCCGCCGTGGTGGGACTGCTGGTGGTGGCTTTGGCCACGTCCGGGTATTTTGACAAGAGGGGCAAAGAAAAATGATCGGTTCTTTTCTGACGGTGGGCGAGCAGGTGCTGATCCTGTTTGCCTTGATGGCGGTGGGCTTTGCCCTGGGTAAGGCCAAGCTGATGGGGGACAAGGGCAGCCTTGCCATGACGAATCTGGTGATGTACGCGGTGTCGCCCGCCATGATGGTGGTGGCCTTCCAGCGGGAGAAGGACACGGCGGATCTGCATAACTTTCTGGTGTGCCTGCTGCTGGCGGCGGCGGTGCATGCCGTCAGCATTCTGCTGGCCTACGCGGCGCTGCGGGGAAAGGACGGCACCTGCGGGGTGCTGCGGTTCGGCGCGGTGTTCTCCAACTGCGGCTTTATGGGCTATCCGTTGATGACGGCGCTGCTGGGCAGCATCGGCGTGTTCTACGGATCGGCCTACGTGGTGGTGTTCACGGTGCTGACGTGGACAATGGGCGTTTATATGATTACCCATGACACCAGTAAGCTGCGGCTGAAGTCTATCCTGCTGAATCCCGGCGTGCTGAGCGTGGCGGCGGCCATGGTGCTGTATCTGCTGTCGGTGAGCCTGCCGGAGATCGTTATGACGCCGCTGAACTATCTGGCAAGCATGAATACGCCGCTGCCTACCATCGTGGTGGGTTATCAGCTGAGCCACGCCAATTTCCGCCATGCCTTTGCCGACCGCCGATCCTGGACGGCGCTGGTGCTGCGTCTGGCGGTGATTCCGCTGCTGACGGTGGGCGGGTGCTATGTCCTGCGGGTGGACAGCGCCGTGGCGCTGGTGACGGTCATCGCCGCCAGCACGCCGCCTGCCGCGCTGCTGAGTATGTTTGCCCAGAAATTCGAGCGCGACACCCGGCTGGCCTCCAGCGTGGTGTCGGTGTTTACCGCCCTCTCCGTGCTGACCATCCCGCCGGTGGTGGGACTGGCCCAGCACCTGATGGGGTAAGAGCTGCGTTACAGAACTGCTTGACACCGGAAACCATGCGGGTTTCCTGTTAGCTTGTCAAAAAAGCATAGCCCTTTTTGAGAAGATAGGAATTGCTTCGACCTGCGTTTTGGGGATGCCGGTGCAACAAAATATGGCGACAGGTCTGCGAACGGGACGGCATCTGGTACGTGGCCGAACAGGGTGAGATCTGGTATCCGTGGGACGGATGATATCGGTGAAAAAAGGGGGCTTCGGCCCCTCTTTTTTTATTCGGAAGGGGTGCGTCTTAATAAAACCTTAAACCTCCCCCTGATTGTTTCTTAATCCGGCGTTTGTTACCATAAAGGTGCCATCGATTGACAAGGGCAGACCCTTGTCAATCGATGGCAGAAAGAGAAGAAAGGACGTGCCTTTATGGAGACCACGCTGCGCACCATCAACGCCGTTATCTCGGCGCTGTTTTTTATCTGCTATACCTATCAGTTCCTCTATATCCCGCTGGTGCTGGCAAAAAAGCCCAAGCCCCTTACCGCACCGGACAGACCCCACCGCTACGCGGTGCTGATCGCCGCCCGGAACGAGGAGAACGTCATCTCCGGCCTGCTGGACAGTCTCCGGGCGCAGACCTATGACATGTCTCTTGTGACGGTATTCGTGGCGGCGGACAACTGCACCGACCGTACCGCTGCCATTGCCCGCGCCCATGGCGCGGTGGTGTATGAGCGGTTCAACCAGCTGAACGTGGGCAAGGGCTACGCGCTGGACTTCCTGCTCCAGAACATCGGTGCGGACTATCCGGAGGGCTTTGACGGCTACTTCGTGTTTGACGCCGACAACCTGCTGGCTCCGGACTACATAGAGCGGATGAACGAGATGTTCTCCAACGGCCACCAGATCGTCACCAGCTACCGCAACAGCAAGAATTTCGGCGGCAACTGGATCAGCGCAGGCTACGCCCTGTGGTTCCTGCGGGAGAGCCGCTACCTCAACGGTGCCCGTAACCGGTTGGGCAGCAGCGCCGCCGTGGGCGGTACGGGCTTTCTGTTCTCCCAGCGGGTGCTGGACGAGAGCCACGGCTGGCGGTTTTATCTGCTGACCGAGGATATCGAGTTCTCTGTGTATCACATTCTCCGGGGCGAAAAAATCGCCATCTGCGAGGACGCCGTGCTGTACGACGAGCAGCCCACCGGCTTCCGCCAGTCCGTGCGGCAGCGGCTGCGCTGGGCCAAGGGATACCTTCAGGTATTCCGCCGGTACGGCGCTGATCTGCTGAAGGGCGCGGCCAAGGGCAGCTGGAGCTGCTTCGACATGTCCATGTCCATCCTGCCGGCCTTCATTCTGACGGCGCTGTGCCTGCTGGCCAACATCACCTTGTCGGTGCTGGGGCTGATGCAGGGCGTCGGGGTATGGTTCGCCATGCGGTCGCTGCTGGAGTGCATGGGCAGTATCCTTGCCACGCTGCTGGTGCTGGGCGGCATTACCGTGGCCAGCGAGTGGAAGCGTATCCACGCCCCGGCGTGGAAGAAGATCGCCTATACCCTGACCTTCCCGCTGTTCATGCTGACATACCTGCCCATCTCCATGGCGGCGCTGTTCATGAAGGTGGAGTGGAAGCCCATCCACCACAGCGTGAACCTGTCCTCACTGCCCTATCCTGCCGCCAAGAATTGACCTTGTGCAATCGGGCGGGAGGGGGTATGATAGAGATAGACCAAACTTACTGCCGCAGGAGGACACACTATGTACACGATTCTGGTGGTTGATGACGAAAAGGATATCGTTTCCGCCCTTGAAATATACCTGAAGGCCGAGGGCTACCGGGTGCTGTCCGCCGGCAACGGCAAAGAGGCTCTGTCCGTGGCCGCCCGTGAGGATGTGCACCTCATCCTCATGGATATCATGATGCCCGTCATGGACGGCCTGACCGCCATGGCCCAGCTGCGGCAGACCAGCAATGTGCCGGTGATCCTGCTGACCGCCAAGGGTGAGGACACCGACAAGGTGCTGGGCCTGAACGTAGGGGCGGACGACTACATCACCAAGCCCTTTAATCCGGTGGAGATGCTGGCGCGGGTACGCTCCCAGCTGCGGCGGTATTTGCAGCTGGGCGGCGGGCAGGTGCGGCCCAGCACGCTGGTCATCGGCGGCATCTGTCTGGACGACAACGCCAAGGCCGTCACCGTGGACGGCGACCCGGTGGCGCTGACACCGAAAGAATACGATATTCTCCGCTTCCTCATGCAGAATGCCGGGACGGTGTTCTCACCCAGCGAGATCTACCGCCGGGTGTGGGACGACGTGCCGCTGAACGCCACAGGCGCTATCGCCGTGCACATCCGGCATCTGCGGGAAAAGCTGGAGATCAACCCCTCGGAGCCCCGGTACATCAAGGTGGTCTGGGGCAAGGGCTATAAAATGGAGGGAACCCTCACATGAAACGACTTCTGGATAAAACATGGGCCAAGCTGACGACCTTTTTCCTGACGCTGCTGTTCGGCACCATGACGGTGCTGGGCGGCCTTGGCGTCGGCATTCTGGTCAGCTACGACGTATTTCTGGATGGCGGCGCGTACATGCGGGAAACGATGTATGAATCACAGTGCAGCAGCGCCATTCACAACGCCTACTACTATCTGCGAGGCACGATGGCCAACGCCGGCTTGCTGGCGGATGACACGCCTAGCACGGATACCTCGTCGGATACCACGACCGGCGGCATCACCGACGAGGAACAGCAGCAGGTGCTGGACGATCTGCCCCGCGCCTTCTCGGAAAGCTTCTCCCGTGAGGACACCGACTGCCATCTGGCGGTCATTAACAAGGATACCAGAGAGATCACCTTTGAAAACTTTGAACTGACGGACAGCGACAAGCCGCTGTACTCCACACAGCGAACCTTTACGCTCATCTTTGCCGACGGGACGAAGGAGGAGCTGACCATCGCCGCCGACCTGCTGCCTGCGGATGAATTCCCCGGCTATTCCTATCTGGTGATGACATGGCTGCTGGAGCACATCGGACTGACGGTGTTCCTGACGGTGCTGTTTCTGCTGCTGACGCTGCTGTGCTTTGGCTTCTCCATGGCCTCCGCCGGACACTGGGCGGCCCATGAGGGCGTCCACCTGACGTGGCTGGACAAAATCCCGGCGGATGTGTGGCTGGTGGCGTTGATATGCGCGGTTTTCGCGGGATGGGATGTTTTCTACGGATTGGCGTTTGCCGTGTTCTGCGCGGCGCTGGCGCCGGTGCTTCTGCTGTTCCTGTGCGCCTTTGCAGCCCAGTGCAAGGCTGGGACGGTGCTGCGGGGTACGCTGATCGCACGGGTGCTGCGGCTGGTGTGGCGGATCCTCCGGGCGGTGGGCCGTGGCCTGCGCCGTACGATTGTGGGGCTGCCCCTGATCTGGAAAACCGCGCTGGTGACGCTGGCGGTGTTCTTTGCAGAGATGCTTTACGGCTACGTGGACGGTGTCTTTGCAGTGATGAAGCTGGTGGAGTTCCTTGCCATCCTGTATATCGCCCTGAATCTGCGCATTTTGCAGAAGGGCGGCGAGAAGCTGGCGGCGGGAGATTACTCCCAGAGCATCGACACCAGACCGCTGATCGGCGACTTCAAGCGCTACGGCCAGCGGATGAACGAGCTGCGCACCGGCATGGAGCGGGCGGTGCGGGAGCAGACCAGGGCCGAGCGCATGAAGACCGAGCTCATCACCAACGTGTCCCACGATATCAAGACGCCACTGACCTCCATCGTCAACTACGTAGACCTGCTGCAAAAGGTGGACGTTCAGCCGGAGACGGCGCGGGAGTACATCGCCGTGCTGGATCGCCAGAGCCGGCGGCTGAAAAAGCTGACGGAGGATCTGGTGGAGGCGTCCAAGGCGTCCTCCGGCGCGCTGCCGGTGGACGTGCAGCCTACGGATGTGGCGGTGCTTTTCGACCAGATCGTGGGCGAGTATCAGGAGCGGCTGGCCGGCTGCCGCCTGACGCTGGTGGCCCGTCCGCCAGAGAAGCCCGTATCCGTTCAGGCCGACGGCAGGCTCCTCAGCCGCGTTATGGACAATCTGGTCAGCAACATCTGCAAGTACGCGCTGGAGGATACCCGCGTTTACGTCGCCGCCGCCTGCGATGAAGAAACCGTCACCATCAGCTTCAAGAACGTCTCCCGCGATGAGCTGAACATCTCTCCCGATGAACTGATGGAGCGCTTTGTCCGGGGCGACGCGTCCCGCCATACCGAGGGCAGCGGTCTGGGCCTGTCCATCGCCGGAAGTCTGGTGCAGCTGATGGGCGGCACGTTTGACCTGTCCATCGACGGCGATCTGTTCCGCGCCGATATCACCTTGCCACGCGCGTGAATTTCCTCATAAAATGTGCCGGGAGTCTCACAAAAGAGACTCCCGGCTGCTTTGTTTATGTTGACAAAAGGAGAGAACGTTGTATAATGGTTGTACATACAACGATGCAGCTGCAACTTCTTTCGAAAACCGGAGGTGCTCATGGATATTACAGAGCGGAAGATCACAAAAATCGCCCGCGAGGCGGAGAAGCTGGTGCTGCGGACGCTGCGGGAAAAGGACGTGGGCACGGCGGAGATCGACCTGATCCACGCGCTGCGCCACAATCCCGGCTGTACGCAGGCGGCGCTGGCGGAGCTGCTGCACGCGGACAAGGCCGCCATCGCCCGGCGGACGAAAAATCTGGAGGGGAAGGGGTATCTCGTCCGCCGTGACGCGCCCAACGACCGGCGCAGCCAGCTGCTGTACCCCACGGAAAAGGCGGAGGGGCTGAAGGCCTCCAAGGCGGAGATCGAAGCGTCCTTTTATGAATACCTGACCGGCGTCTTGACGCCGGAGGAAGCCGCCGCCTTCACGGCGGCGCTGGACAAGCTGTACACCGCGTCCAAAGAGGAGAGTCGCGCGGGCTTTCCGCACTTTCAAAAAATGGCGGGAGGCGAAGCGGACGATGCGGAAGAGTAAGACGTTCCGCCCCGACCGGATCGGCTCCTATTTCCGCATGGAGTGGCTTTTGCTGGCTCTTGTGACGGCCTCCGGGTTGATCTATAACGTGGGCCTGCTGGCCACGCCGTGGTTTGAGGGGCGGCTGGCCCAGTGCCTTGCCGACATTCTGGGCGGCAACGAGACCGCCGCCCAAATGGCGGTACTGGTGCTGGTCTATATCGCGGTGACGCTGCTGGTGCAGGTGGCGCGGGGCGATGTGGCGCTCTCCCATGTGACCTTCGGCTATGGGGAAAAGCCGGTGCTGGAGGACTTCTCACTGACTGTGAAGCAGGGGGAGCAGGTCACGCTGGTGGGTCGGACAGGTGCGGGAAAAAGCACGGTGTTCAGGCTGCTGCTGGGACTGTATCCGCCCCAAAGCGGCACGGTGACCATCGGCGGCGTGGACGTTGCGGCCATTCCGGATGGGCAGCGGCGCACCTGCATCAGCTGCGTGGAGCAGCATTTTTCCTGCGGACCGGGAACAGTGCTGGAGCAGATCACCCTGAACGATCCGCAGATCACCGGGGAAATGGCGCGAAACGCGGCGAAGCTGGCGGGGATCGACGACGCCATTCAGGCGCTGCCGGAGGGCTACGATACGGTGTGTACCGACGGCATGTTCTCCCAGGGCGAGTGGCAGCTGCTGTCCATCGCCCGTGCCGCAGCGGCCGATCCCGCCGTGCTGCTGCTGGACGAGATCACCGCCAATCTGGACGCGGAGACCGAGGAGCGGGTGCTGGACGCGCTGCGCCAGGCCTCCAGAGGGCGTACCGTTCTCTCCGTCTCCCACCGAGTCTATGAAAGTCTCGGCGGCAGAACGGTGGAGATCAAGCCGCAGACGCCGTAAGCATTTTGGCAGTTTTCAGGGCGCAGAAAGCGTGGTATAATCGAACGGACAAATCAAAATTTTTGAATTACGGAGGGAAATGACATGAAAATCGTCATGATGACCGGCAGTGCACACCGGAACGGCACCACCGCCACGCTGGCCGACCGATTCCAGCAGGGGGCGCTGGACGCCGGGCATGAGGTCTACCGTTTTGACGCGGCGTTTCAGGACGTTCACCCTTGCATCGGCTGCGACAAGTGCCGCCGCACAGGGACGTGTACCTTCGCCGCGGATGACATGAAGCTGCTGAATCCTCACCTGCTGGCGGCGGACGCGGTGGTATTCGTCTCGCCGATCTACTACTTCACCATCAACGCCCAGCTCAAGGCGGTCATCGACCGGTTCTATGCCAACAACGAGGTGCTGATGGGCGGGAAAAAGGCCGTCCTCATCACCGCCATGGCGGACACGGAGATGGACTCGGCGCTGGCGGCCAACGAGATGTTCCGGCAAATGACCGGCTATCTGGGCTGGGAAAACGCGGGTGTCTTGAATGCGCGTAACGCCCCCACCGCCGCCGATTTGAGCGGGGACGATCTGAAGCGGGCCTATGCGCTGGGAAAGGAGCTGTAACAGGCGTTGACCACGAAAGCGAACATCAGTGAATGGGAGCGCATGATATCGGGACGGCTCTACAGCCCCGCCGATCCGGAGATCGCCAAGCGGCACCGCACGGGCATGCTCCGCTGCGACCGATTCAACCGCATTGCCCTGTGGCGCACCAAGGCCAAGCAGCGGGCGCTGGAGCGGCTGATCCCCTCGGCGAAAGGGAAAAATTTCGAGGCTTTCGCGCCCTTTTACTGCGAATACGGTGTGAACATCCACGTGGGACGGAACTGCTTCATCAACTACAACAGCGTGTTTCTGGACGTGGCACCCATCACGCTGGGAGATAACGTCCTCGTTGGCCCCAACGTAACGCTGGCCACGCCTAACCACCCGTTCGTGGCGGAGGAGCGGGCCTATACGGACTATCCCAACGGCTGCCACGAGCTGGAGTATGCCCAGCCCATCACCATCGGGGACAACTGCTGGCTGTGCGCCGGTGTGACGGTGTGCGGCGGTGTGACCATCGGGGCGGGCAGCATCATCGCCGCCGGTGCGGTAGTGACCCGCGATATTCCGCCCAACAGCATTGCTGCCGGGGTTCCCGCCAAGGTGCTGCGGCAGATCGGCGAGGGCGACCGTCTGCACGTGTGGGAGACCTATGTGAAGAACGGATTGCCCACACCTGTCGGGGAACATTAAGAGAAAAGAACTCCGTTTTCGAGAGATGCTCGAAAACGGAGTTCTTCTTATGTTACAGGCCTAAGCTCTCCACCCATTTCTGGACGGAGGCGGCGCTCTCACGGCTGCTGAGACGCTTGCCGGGCAGCCATTTCGTGTCCTTGGAGCAGGCGGCCTTCAGGATATCCTCGCCGCCCATACCGCTGCCGCCGGAGGTGGCAAAGGGAATGACGGTCTTGCCGGAGAAGTCGTAGCTCTCCAGAAACGTCTCGATGATACGCGGCGCCTGATACCACCAGATGGGGAAGCCCACGAACACCGTGTCGTACTGCACCATGTCCGCCACCTGACCCGCGATGGCGGGGCGGCTCTTGGGGGCGTTCATCTCGATGGTGCTGCGGCTCTTTTTGTCCATCCAGTCCAGATCGGCGTCGGTGTAAGGCTCCTAGGGCACGATCTCGTAAAGGTCGGCGTCCAGCGCTGCTTGCAGATATTCCGCGATGGTTTTGGTATGGCCGGTGGCGGAGAAATAGGCCACCAGCACCTTGCTGCCGGTGCTTTCCGGCGTTTCCTCAGTGGGAGCGGGATCGGCGGCATCCGCGGCAGCATTGTTTTTCGGCTCGTCCGCCGCATTGCTGTCGGCGTTGGTCACGCCGCAGGCCGCCAGCGTCAGCACCATGGCTGCCGCCAGCAGCAGGGAAAACAGTTTCTTCATGTGGTCACACTCCTTTTTCTTTCTGAATTTCATGGCGCAGATAGTCCAGCCGTTGAAGCTGGCGCTCATGAAAGTGGATCTCATCTAAGGTTTCGTTTCGCTTTTTTTCCATCATCCGCAGCCGTTTTTTGTCGCTGTCCGGCTGCTCCAGCAGGAGACGCATATAGGTCTCCACCTCTTCGGCGGTAAAGCCGATGTCGTGCAGCGTCATGATGGTGCTGAGCCGCTCTAAATCTTCGTCATAGTATTGCCATACGCCCATTACCTTCTTGACAACACCACACAGCCCCCAGCGCTCATACTCCTGTAAGATAGAAACCGGGATATTGTAGTGCTCACTTGCTTCCTGCTGTGTCATCCGATCAACTCCTGAGAATAAAAAATACAGACATCCTCTTTGGGGATGTCTGTATTTTATAACGTTTTCTCTGATATGTCGAATGCTTGTTTTTAGGAATCAGAAATGCCTAAAGTGTATTTTTGATGTCGTCCAGAAACTGCTTTGCCGCCGGAGAATATGCCTGATCCTTTTTCCACGCCAACACGGTTCCCGTCTCCAGCTTCGGGAAAAGCGGCACAAAGGTCAGCGCGTCGGAGAGACTGCCGAAATCATAGCACAGCGCCGCGCCGACGCCGTTTTTTACCATGTTGGCGGCGTTCAGGATCAGGTTGAAGGTGGCGGCGATCTCTATCTTCTCATAGGCGTCGCCAAACCAGCCCGCCAGCTCGTTGCGAACCGTTTCACGGCCACTGATGAGCAACGGAACGCCAATCAGATCGTTGGGCGCGACGGTTTCCTTCCGGGCCAACGGATGCTCCTTGGGCAGCAGAACGCCCCAGCGGTCCTTTTGTGGCATCCGCAGAAACGCGTACCGGCCAATGTCCACTGGCTCGGCCAGCAGCCCCATGTCCAGCAGGCCCTTTTCGATGCGCTCCTTCACATCGTCGGCGATGGCGCTGTAGATGCGGAACTGCACCAGCGGATGCTGCCTGCGGAATGTCCGGATATGCTCCGAAGGAAATGTCATGGCGGCGGTCTCGCCGCCGCCGATGGCGACCTCGCCGGTCAACTCCTCCTCGTGGTGCTGTAATTCCCGCTCCGCTTTGTCTGCCAGCTCCACGATCTCCTGTGCCCGGCGGCGCAGCAGCATTCCGTCCTCCGTCAGCACCACCCGGTACTGGCTGCGGCGGAACAGCTTGACGCCCAATTCGTCCTCCAGCTGCATCAGCTGGCGGGAGAGGGTCGGCTGTGTCACATGGAGCAGCGCCGCCGCCTTTGTGATATTCTCCTCCCGCGCCACGGCGAGAAAATAGCGCAAGACCCGCAGTTCCATACGATCACCTCAAAAACAGCATAGCGCAAGTCAGGCATTTTTGCAAGGCAATTATGCCGGGAGGATCAGGTAATTAAATATGCTTGGGCCGATTTCCTGCTGTCTCCGGCACTGGCCGGTATCACGCTCAGGCACAGATCGCCCACAAGCATCAACAGCGCGCCGAGAGCGCCCAAAAGGCTGTCCCGCCGATAGGCTTTCAGCTCCAGGCGTTTCCCTCCTTTTATGCGGTTAGAGCGCGCTAACCGCAACCCTTTCAAAAAGCCGCCGCCGGCGGCTTTTTGTGTCGATCAATTTGCCTTTATGATAGCATCGATTTTCCGTAAATACAATATGCTTTCCGCGCTGGCGGAGAAAAAATTTCAAAGTCCGCCGAGGTTATTTCGGTGTGCGGCGGTTTTCCGCATCCAAATAGCGGATCGCCTGTTGATACAGCTCGTATTTTCCGGCCCGCATGCCGTTTAACCGCCGGGGATCCGAGTTGTGCCGGAGATCGGCCAGCTTGACCTTTCGGGCGATGGGGTCTTTCGCCAGCGCCTTGACGTAATCCATGTAGAGCACGCCGCTCTCGTGGGTCAGCAGACGGAGCGCATGGATAACGGAGTCCGGAAAGCCTGCCCGTACCAGATCATCAAAGGAGTACCGGTCGCCGTGATCCTCGATCACGTCGTGCAGCAGCGCCGCGCAGGTGGATTCCTCATCGTCCATCTGGGTGGCCAGATAGAAGGGGTGCAGCACATAAGGATAGCCGCCCCTGTCCACATCCTCCTTGTGGGCGTCGTACATGATGGCACAGGCCTTTTTCACAAGGTCGGAATAATACATCGGAAGATGCCCCTTTCCTTTTTGCGTGTAAATTATTGTAGCAAAAAGAGAAGCAATATGCAAGGCTCTATAGAAAACGGGGAGGGGGAGAAAGGATGCTGTTTACAGGAGCGCGGCGGCATATTATAATGAGAGCGATGAATACACGCCGGCTGACGGCTTCTTCTTGCGCCTGCATGAGCTTCCGGAGCGGTATGCGCAGGTCGGCGTTTTGAAACGCTGCCATCAGTTGACGGGGACAGGCACGGTTTTGACGGGCCGAAGTGCCCCACAGGAGGAACTATGATTCGTGATATTTGCAGAGATGAAACCTTTCTGGCCCAGCGGGCGGAGCGTGCCGGGCTGGAGGATCTTGAGACGGCGCGGGATCTGCTGGACACACTGGCCGCCCACAAGGAGAGCTGCGTGGGTATGGCCGCCAATATGATCGGCGTCAATAAGCGCATCATCGCGTTTGATAACGAGGGGGAATATATGGTCATGCTCAATCCCGTCATCGTGAAGCAGTCCGGGCCCTACGAAACGGAGGAGGGCTGTCTGTCCCTGACCGGACGGCGGAAAACGAAGCGGTTTCAGACCATCAAGGTGCAGTGGCAGAACGAAAAGCTCCAGACCCGGCTCAAGACCTTTACCGGCTGGACGGCGGAGATCATCCAGCACGAGATCGACCACTGCGACGGCATCCTCATCTGAAAGGGAGCGTTTTATGCGGAAAATTTTGATTATCGACGACGATGTGACCATCGGCGATCTGGAGCAGGAGGTGTTGGAGCGGGAGGGCTACGCTGTGCGGCGGGCCTATTCCGGGACGGAAGCGCTGCTTCTGCTGAAGGACAGCCGCCCCGACCTTGTGCTGCTTGACCTGATGCTGCCGGGACTGCCCGGCGAGGAGGTGCTGCCGCAATTGCAGGGCATCCCCGTGATCGTGGTCAGCGCCAAGGCGTCTGTGGAGGATAAGGTCGACCTCTTGCTGGGCGGCGCGGCGGACTATCTGACCAAGCCCTTTGACACGAAGGAGCTGCTGGCCCGTGTGGCCGTGCGGCTGCGGGAAAACGCCCGCTCTCCGCTGGCGGCGGTCTATACCTGCGGCGAGCTGACGCTGGACACGGCCTCCCATGCGGTTCGCGCCGCCGGACGGCCTGTCCAGCTGACCCGCACGGAATACGCCATTCTGAAGCTGCTGATGCAGAATCCCGGTCAGGTGCTGGCAAAATCCGTCCTGTTGGATCGTATCAGTGCGGACACGCCGGATTGTACGGAAAGCTCGCTGAAAACCCATGTCAGCAATCTGCGGGGCAAGCTGCGGGCCGTGTCGGGCCGGGACTATGTGGAGGCGGTCTGGGGGATCGGCTTCCGGCTGGCGGCGGAATCTTGACCATTTCTTGACCGTTTCCTTGACCGCTTTCTTGACCTTTGGCGGATACCATACCGGTATCAAGCAAAGGGAGGTACTTAATTAATGGAATATGTGTTGGAAACCAGCGCCCTGACCAAGCGTTACCGGGGTTTTACCGCGCTGGACAGCCTTACCATGCGTGTCCCGAAGGGGGCGATCTATGGCTTTGTGGGGCGGAATGGCGCAGGCAAGACCACGCTGATCCGCCTGATCTGCGGCTTGCAGGAGCCTACAGGCGGCAGCTTCACGCTTTACGGTGTCCGGAACACGGACGCGAGGATCTGCCGCAGCCGCCGCAGAATGGGTGCCGTGGTGGAAACGCCCTCCGTCTACACGGATATGACGGCGGAGGAAAACCTCCGCCAGCAGTATCTTGTGCTGGGAATGCCCTCCACTGAGGGCGTTCCGGAGCTGCTGCGGCTGGTGGGGCTGGAGGACACCGGAAAAAAGAAGGTGAAGCATTTTTCGCTGGGTATGCGCCAGCGGCTGGGGATTGCCGTGGCGCTGGCGGGAAATCCGGATCTTCTGGTGCTGGACGAGCCGGTCAACGGCCTTGACCCCCAGGGCATCATCGAAATACGGGAGCTGGTCCTGAAGCTCAACCGGGAGCACGGTATCACGGTGCTGATCTCCAGCCACATTCTGGACGAGCTTTCCCGCCTTGCCACCCATTACGGCTTCATTGACGGCGGATGCATGATAAAGGAGATCAGCGCCCAGGAGCTGGAGAGTCGCTGCCGCAAATGCATCCGGGCGTCGGTCAGCAGCACAGGCGCATTGGCGCGGGTGCTGGATGCCATGGGAGCCGCCTACAGCATCGTGGACGATACTCAGGCGGATATCTACGGCGAGGTGCAGATCACCGCGCTGGTGGAAGCACTGGGCCGCGAAGGCTGCACGGTCTACAGCGTAAAGGAGCACGACGAAAGTCTGGAAAGCTTCTATATGGAGCTGGTGGGAGGTGAGCGCCATGTGTAAGCTGCTTCGGGCCCACTTCTACCGCCTGCGCCGCAGCCGTGCGTTGTGGCTGTGTATGGCGGCGGCCTTTGCTCTCTCCGCGTTATTCCAGCTGCGGATCGGCGCCGATAATGAGAGTATGAATACGCTGGATGTTATCTTTTTGCAGGTGTTCCCGTTCCTGCCGATCCTGCATGCGGCCTTTATCAGTCTGTTTCTGGGGGTGGAGTATCAGGACGGGACGCTGCGCAATAAGCTGATCGCCGGCCATTCCCGCGGGACGGTCTATGCCGCCTATCTGCTCGTCAGCATAGCGGGCTGCTTCGCCATTCTGCTGGCATGGATGGCCAGCGCTGTGATCGGCGTGGTCAAATTCGGCTGGTTTGCCGCACCGGCAGAGGTTCTGCTGTTGAATGCCGTGACGATCCTTCTGCTGACGGCGGCGCTGGCCGCCTTCCTGACGCTGCTGTGCCTGCTGATCCCCAACCGCGCCGTGTCCGCTGTGGCTGCGATTTTGCTGATGTTCGGCCTGATCGTGGTGGGCAGCGTCTTCTATAACGCGCTGTGCGAGCCGGAGATGGCCTCTGCCGCCGTCATGACGGCCAACGGCTTTGAGGTAGGGGAGCCGGAGCCCAACCCCAATTATGTCTCCGGTGCGCTGCGGACGGTGTATCAGTTTATCGTGGACGCACTGCCCACCGGGCAGGCGATCCTGCTGGTCAATCAGGAGCTGGCGCATCCGGCGGTTTCCCTGTGCGCCTCTGTGGGCATCGTGCTGCTGTCCGGTGCTGTGGGTATGGCCATTTTCAAACGCAAGGATTTGAAGTAAGGAGCATGGTATGGAGATCTGGTGGATGGTACTGACTGGCCTGTTGGCGCTCTGCACGCTGGTTCTGCTGCTGCGCCTGACGGCGCTGCGCTGCTCCCTCCGGGAGGTGGCGGAGGAGCTGGAGGAAAAGCTGCAAACCGACACCAACACCCTGATCTCCCTCCCCACCGGCGACCGGGCTGCCATGGCCATGGCAGCCCGGATCAACCGGCAGCTCCGTATGCTCCGGAAGGAGCGCCTGCGGCTGCGAAACGGCGACAACGCGCTGAAGGCGGCGGTGACCAACGTCTCCCACGACCTGCGCACGCCGCTGACGGCCATCTGCGGGTATCTGGATCTGCTGGAGCAGGAGCCCCACTCTCCGCGGGGCAAGCGGTATCTGGCGGTCATCCGGGAGCGGACGGACGCCATGCGCACGATGACGGAGGAGCTGTTCCGCTACTCCGTCGTCACCGCCGCCACAGACGAGCTGAACCGGGAACCGGTCTGCCTGAACCCCGTTCTGGAGCAGAGTCTGGCAGGTTTTCACAGCGCGCTGTCCGCCCGCGGTATCACGCCGGAGATCCAGCTGGCGGAGACGGCTGTTGTGCGGGAGCTGGACGCCGCCGCGCTGCGGCGGATCTTTGACAACATTCTCAGCAACGCCGCCAAGTATTCCGATGGAGACTTGGTCGTCAGGCTGATGCCGGATGGCGCCGTGACCTTTACGAACAGCGCCCGGAGCCTGAACCGGGTACAGGCGGAGCGCCTTTTTGACCGCTTCTTCACCGTGGAGACGGCCAGCGGCTCCACCGGTCTGGGTCTGTCCATCGCCAGACTGCTGACGGAGAAGATGGGCGGCAGCATCGACGCGGCGTACAGCGGCGGACGGCTGACCATCCGCGTGGCGTTTCCCCAATGACACTCTGCATAAGAAAAAACCCACGGAGGTGACTCCGTGGGGTTTTCTTATGCTTCTTCACTTTGCGGATTGGGAATATTTACGCCGATGCCGTTGATCTCCACGCCGTCGTCGGCGGGGATCAGGATGTACCTTCGCCCGTCGATGACCCGGGCCTCGATCATATAGCTGTACTCCGGGGCCACGGCGATCTTCACCTCCGGTGTGGTGATCTGGAATTTGCCGCTTTCGATGATGTTTTTCGGGTTCAGCGCCGCGTCCTCACCGTACTGTTTGCGGCACTCCTGCTGGAAGGCCACCACCTTCTCGGCGGGCACGCCGCTGTTGGTCAGCACGTCGCCCACCTCACGGACGGACAGGGTGAGCGGCTGGGGATCCTTGCTCTCCTTGTGCTCATCGATGCGGCCCCGCAGCTGCTCGTGAACGGACTGCACCACGTCGTAACGGCAGTCCTTTTGCAGCGTGTCGCCCAGCGCGGTGCTGAACACGTTCTTCTGTTCCTCGGCGGACATGGGCGGCTGGTCGATGCGGAACACCGCGTCAATGACCTCCTGGTGGATCTGGGCGGTATTTTTGCTGTAAAAGAGGGCGTTATAAATGTTGGCCGACCGGTCGTCAAAGGCCGGAAACAGGAAGCCAAGCTCCGGCGACAGGGCGATGTGTCCGGTGGAGGCGCTGTGGAAGCCGCTGTCCTCGTTGCTGTATTTCAGCTCCAGCGTGGGCGCTTTCACCGGGCAGATGCTGCACACGAAATAGCGGTACACCGTGTCGGAGGCGTCGTCCATCATCTCGTCGTCCCGGCCACGATAGGGCACGTCGTAGGTGTCGGCGGCCAGCAGAATGAGATAGTTGGTCTCGCCCATGTCCATGGCGTCGATGATGCGGCGGCACAGCTCCTGCCGGGAATTGGGGTCCTGTAAGCCCGTCTGGCGGATGGTTTGCAGCAGACGGTGCTCGTCGCTGTTGGACACCTGCGCGGTGGAGAATTCAATGTCGATCAGGTTTCGGCCCAGTGTGCCGGACAGGGCCTTTTTCAGAAGCCTCAGATACATCTCCTGCTCCTCCTGAGACATTAAGCCCAGCGAAGCATCGATGTAGGAGATGATCTCCCTGTTGCTGTTCACATAGCAGCCGTAGATCTTGCTGATGGCGTTTTTGTCCAGCTTGAAGCGGCGGCGGATCTCGTTCAATTCTTTCTGGTTCATAGGATGCCTCTTTTAATAGTCGGAATTCAGCCACGGCTTCTGGCCATAATGCAGCAGCCGGGCCAGCTCACGGGCCTTTTCATCGTTGTCGGCGGTGGCGGCGCCCAGCCGCAGCATGGCTTCCAGTCCGCACGAGCCCATCAGCAGCGACGCAAGGTCGCCCTGCCGGCAGATGACGGTCACGTCCGCTGTGCTGTCTGCCGCGGCCACGGCCCAGCGCCCGCCGTCAAAGGCGATGCGCAGGCATTTTTCGCAGTCCGCCATCTCGTCCCGATAGCGGAAGGCCGCTGTCAGCGTACCCGCCGGGAAGGTGCGGTAGGCGGTCTTTTCCACGAACATCTCGCCGTCCACCAGCTTGAACATGGTGCCGATGGCGGAGACGTTGGTCTGCAAGAAGCCGTAGTCGATGTAGTTTTTCGAGATGTCCTGCGGATCGTCCAGCAGGTGGTGGAAGTCCTCCTCGCCGGTGCGGAGGATCACCGTCTGGGCCAAGTCCTCCTGTAACCGCAGAGCGCCCAGCAGCGCCCGCAGCACAGCGCCGTCCTCGTAGACCAGCTCCTCCACGGAAAGGCGGTTCTGGGTATAGTTGCTGTCGCTGGTGCTTTCAAAGCGGTAGGCCACATAGCCACGCAGCTGTCCGCCGTCATAGTAGCCGATGCGCCGCACCTGAATATCCCCACGGGCGGCCCGGACCTCCTCCTCAAACTTTTCCACCATGCCGTGGTTTTTCGCCGCGAAGCGGCTGTGGCAGGCCAGCGCCGCGTCAAAGTCCTCCGGCTGCATCAGCCGCAGGTGCTCCCGCACAGCGGCATCGATCTTGGGCAGCGCTGCCGTGGGCAGGTGGTATTCGTAGAGCTTTCCCGCGAAGCCGTAGCCCATCCGGCGGTAAAACCCGATCTGAAACGGCAGCAGCAGCGTCAGCAGCGCGCCGATGCGCCGGGCGTAGTCCTCAAAGTACCGCACCATCTCCAGCGCCACGCCCTTTTTCTTATGTAACGGGTGCACCTCCAGCGCCATCAGGCCGCAGGCAGGCTGCATTTTGCCGAAGAAGTTCATGGAGAACCGGATCAGCTTCATGGTGGCCAGCAGCGTGCCGCCCTCAAACAGTCCCACCGTCTGAACCTGCCGATCCTCCCGCAGCTCCAGCCGGTGCTTGTCCCGGTAATGCTGGCGGCACTCCTCGTCCAACGACTTATAGGCGGGGTAGGAGTTGAGATAGATGTCCAGATATGCCTCAATGTCCGCCTCGGTCAGCGGACGGATCGTCCAGCTGCGTTCCGTTGTTCCGTGCTCCATAGCGTTCACTCCTTTCACAGCGCTTCAAAATGATACCGGGGCTTACCCAGGCTCTTTTTGCCGTATTCGATGGCCTCGGCGGGGCAGTAGCAGATGCAGGCCATGCAGTGGGTGCAGCTGCCGCCCCACACAGGCCTGCCGTTTGGCAGCGTGATGTTGTTCAGCGGACAGCGCTTCACGCACTGGCCGCAGCCGGTGCACCGCTCCGATACCCGGAAAGGCCCGTCCTTGACGAAAAGCGCGTAAAAGGCCGGGTTCACCGGGCCGCTCATGCAGCGGTCATACAGATTATTGCGGGGCGCGGGGAACTCCTGCCTGCTTTCGATGCAGCGGATGGCACTGTCCACGTCCGGCTCCGCACGGGATACGATCTGCCGGGCTTCCTCCACCTGCGGCGCGTTGAACATGGCGATGTAGTTCTCCGGCATGACGATCTGGGCCGTGCCCATATAGCGGAGCTTCTTTTGCCGGGCAAGCTGGCGGTTATACCGGGCGGCATTGCCGATCTCACTGCCGCAGGTCATCACGAACCAGACCTGCTCCACTTTGGGAAACTCCGTTTGCAGCAGCCAGTCCCGCACCACTCTCGGAAGCCGCCACCCATAGGTTGGCGATACCACAATGAGCTGGCGGCCTGTGGGTACCGGAGCCGTATCGTTTGCTTTAACGCGGTCGTTTATGCTGAAAAGCGGCTCATGCAGCGCTTCCGCGATGCGCCGGGCCACATACCGGCTGTTGCCGGTGCCTGAAAAATAGAGTACCATGTGTTCCTCCTTATCCGCCGTCCGGCCGGCGTTACTGCGGTTCGCCGTCGTGGGCCAGTACGAACCGGGCGAACGCCTCGTAGGTATAGCCCTCCATCCGCTGGTGATCCGGATAGACGCGGGAGAAGCAGGCCGGTATCTCGTGGTGGGTGAGGTTTTTCTCAATGCACGGCGTGCAGCCCCGGTCGTGGTTGCGGGGGTGGTTGGGGCAGCCCATGTTGGTGCAGGTGCACATTTTCACCGCCTGTTCCGTTCCGGAGCTACCGTTTTTGCTGTGATCCGCCATGGGTGTCCCTCCTGTCGTTGTATCCTGTATCCTACTCTAAGGGCAAAGCGCCGCGCAAGTCAAGTGTTTTTTCAGCTTGCGGAAAATATCCCTCGACACACGCCCGGCCCGATGGTATAGTGATAGCAAATCCATCCCCAAGGAGGCGCTCCATGACAAAAATTCTATTCATCTGCCACGGCAACATCTGCCGCAGCCCTATGGCGGAGTTCGTGATGAAGGATCTGGTGAAAAAGGCGGGGCTTTCGCCGCAGTTTTATATCGACTCCGCCGCCACCAGCCGCGAGGAGATCGGCAATCCCGTTTATCCGCCGGCCCGGCGGAAGCTGGCGGAACACGGCGTGCCCTGCGGCGGTCACGCGGCGCGGCAGCTTACCGGCGGCGACTACGCGGAATACGACCTGCTGATCGGCATGGATCAGGCCAATCTGCGGAACATGCGCCGCATCTGCGGCGGCGATCCGGAGGGGAAGCTGCATCTGCTGCTGGATTACACCGGCAGCCCCGGCGACGTGGCCGACCCGTGGTACACCGGGGACTTCGAGGCCACATGGCGTGACGTGCTGGCGGGCTGCCGCGGTCTGCTCGCCGCGCTGACAGCGCGCTGAGCATATTTCTATAGGTATCGGGGGCGTGTCCGGCTATGGACACGCCCCTTGTGCAATTCAATCGTCCCAGCCGCTGAACTTTCCCGTGTTGCCGAAGGTGATGGAGCCCTTGCCGTACTTGCCGCGGATGGCGTCCATGGCCTGTTCCAGCCGCTCCTGCTTCTCGTCCCGGCGGGTCGTGTCGCCCGCCAGCAGGTCGAGCTGCTGGTAGCTTTCACCGTCCGGCGTCAGGTACAGCGCCGTCACCGTCAGGGCGCGGATGGGCTCCGGCGCGTGCCACGCCTGCTGGGCCAGCGTCAGCGCCGCCCGATAGATATCCTTTTGCAGATGGGTGGGGCCGCTCAGCCGGGTCTGGCGGGTGAACTGGCGGAAGTCCGCGTACCGGATGGTCAGCGCCACGCCGCCGCAGTACATGCCGTACCGCCGCAGACGGCCCGCCACGCTGTCCGCCAGCGCCGACAGTCCGGCGCGCACCTGCTCCCAGCGGGTCAGGTTGGTGGGGAAGGTGGTGCCGTTGCCCACGGATTTCACCGGCTCCGCCTCGTGCTGAGGACGGACGGGACTGTTCTCCTGTCCGTTGGCGTAGTCGTGCAGCTGTGCGCCGTGCTTGCCCATCAGGGTCTCCAGCGTTTCACGGGGAAATGCCGCCAGCTGGCCGATGGTCTCCACGCCGTACTGCCGCAGCAGCTTCTGGGTGGAGCGTCCCACCCCCAGCAGGTCACCCACCGGCAGCGGCCAGACGATGCGCTGCCAGTTGTCCCGGTCGATGACGGTGGTGGCGTCGGGCTTTTTGTAGTCACTGCCCAGCTTGGCGAAGATCTTGTTGAAGCTGACGCCCACGGAGATGGTCAGCCCCAGCTCCTCCCGCAGACGCTGGCGCAGCTGGTCGGCGATGGCTTTGCCGTCGCCGCCGAACAGGTGCATGCTGCCGGTAATGTCCAGCCAGCTTTCGTCGATGCCGAAGGGCTCCACCAGATCAGTGTACTGGCCGTAGATGGCGTTGACCTTTTGGCTGTACTCCCGGTACAGGCCGTGGTGGGGCGGCAGGGTAATGAGGTGGGGCGCCTTCTGCCGGGCCTGCCAGATGGTCTCCGCCGTTTTCACGCCCAGCTGCTTGGCGGCCTCGTTTTTGGCCAGTACGATGCCGTGGCGGGATTCCGGGTCGCCGCACACCGCCACGGGAACGTCCCGCAGCGCCGGATAGCGCAGAAGCTCCACCGACGCGAAAAAGCAGTTCAGATCGCAATGCAGGATCACCCGATCCGCCATGACAGCCCCTCCTCTCGATAGTTTGTTCTAGTATAGTATACCATAGCTCCCGCCGTTTGCAAACCCCTACGGCGGGATTTTTTCACGCCCGGAAACTGAAAAGTGTATATTCATTGTGGTATGCATAATCATAGATCAAATTGCATAAATAACGGGTATATATCCGAGCATGCTATATGTATTTGCATAAAAAGCCGGTATTTGCAGATTTGCCCTTGACATTTCCTGAATAATGCGTATAATCATGCACATAGATTACATAAATATTCAAGGAGGAACACACCATGAAACATACAGATATCAAGAAGATCGTACTGGCCTACTCCGGCGGACTGGATACCTCCATTATCATTCCCTGGCTGAAGGAGAACTACAACAACCCTGAGATCATCGCCGTGGCCGGCAATGTGGGTCAGGCCGACGAGCTGGAGGGTCTGGAGGAGAAGGCCATCAAGACCGGCGCCAGCAAGCTGATCGTGGCCGATCTGGTGGACGAGATGGTGGACGACGTCATCATCCCCTGCCTGAAGATGGACGCCAAGTATGAGACCTATCTGCTGGGCACCGCCTTTGCCCGTCCCGTCATCGGCAAGAAGCTGGCGGAGATCGCCAAGGCCGAGGGCGCTGACGCCATCGCCCACGGCGCTACCGGCAAGGGCAACGATCAGGTCCGTTTCGAGCTGGCCATCAAGCGTTTCGCTCCCAATATGAAGATCATCGCCCCGTGGCGTGAGTGGGACATCAAGTCCCGTGAGGAGGAGATCGACTACGCCGAGGCTCACAACGTGCCCCTAAAGATCTCCCGAGAGACCAACTACTCCAAGGATAAGAACCTGTGGCACCTGAGCCATGAGGGCCTTGACCTTGAAGATCCCGCCAACGAGCCCGATCTGGACAAGCCCGGCTTCCTGGAGATGGGCGTGTCCCCCTTCCAGGCTCCTGACGAGCCCACCTATGTGACCATCGACTTCGAGGCCGGCGCTCCTGTGGCCGTCAACGGCGAGAAGATGAAGGCCAGCAAGATCATCGAGAAGCTCAACGATCTGGGCGGCAAGAACGGCATCGGCATCATCGATATCGTGGAGAACCGTCTCATCGGCATGAAGGATCACGGCATCTACGAGACCCCCGGCGGCACCATCCTGTACTTCGCCCACGCCCAGCTGGAGATGCTGACCATGGATAAGGAAGTGCTGCACGCCAAGCAGAAGCTGTCTGTGGACTACGCAGACCTGCTGTATAACGGCAAGTGGTACTCTCCCTTGCAGGAGGCCCTGACCGCCTTCGCCAACGAGGCCAACAAGGACGTGACCGGCACCGTGAAGCTGAAGCTCTACAAGGGCAACATCATCCCCGCCGGTATGACCTCTCCCTGCTCTCTGTATTCCGAGAATCTGGTGACCTTCGGCGAGAGCGACTATGACCAGTCTCAGGCTACCGGCTTCATCAACCTGTGGGGCCTGACCACCAAGATGCAGGCGCTGAAGGAGCAGGGCAAGCTGTAAGCAAGCAACGATTACTGATAGAACTCCGTAGGGGCGGACGACTCTGTCCGCCCTTACGATAAACTACCGGGCTGCCGATAGGGCGGACAGGGTCGTCCGCCCCTACAACCGACAATAAGAACCCCCAGCACCGCATATCATCACCGAAAGGAGCGCCACCATGGCAAAGCTTTGGGCCGGCCGGGCCGAAAAGGAAACGGCACAGATCGCGGACGACTTCAACTCGTCCCTTCATTTCGACTGCCGCATGTACCGGCAGGATATCACCGGCTCCATGGCTCACGCCGCCATGCTGGCGCACAGCGGCATCCTGACGGAGCAGGAATCCCAGACGCTGATCTCTGGTCTGGCCGGGATCCTAGCGGATCTGGACGAGGGAAAGCTGCAATTTGACCCATCTGCCGAGGACATTCACATGTTCGTGGAGCAGGTACTGACGGAGAGGTTGGGCGATGTGGGCAAAAAGCTCCACACCGCCCGCTCACGAAACGATCAGGTGGCGCTGGATCTGCGGCTGTATCTCCGACAGGAGATCGCAGCGCTCCGCGCGCTGGTGCTGGAGCTGCTGGCTGCCGTCACCGACAAGGCGGAGCAGTACAAAACCGCCATCCTGCCCGGCTACACCCACTTGCAGCGGGCGCAGCCCATCACCTTCGGCCACCATCTCATGGCCTACGCCATGATGCTCCAGCGGGACGTCGGCCGTCTGGACGACGCGGCCAAGCGTATGGACGTGTCTCCCATCGGCTGCTGTGCGCTGGCGGGCACCACGTTCCCCATTGACCGGGTGTATGAGGCCCGGCAGCTGGGCTTCTCCCAGGTGGCGCTGAACAGTCTGGACGGCGTGTCCGACCGTGACTTCTGCGTGGAGTTCCTGTCCGCCTGTGCGGTGCTGATGATGCACCTGAGCCGCTTCTCTGAGGAGCTGATCCTCTGGAGCAGCTGGGAGTTCCACTTCGTGGAGCTGGACGACGGCTTTACCACCGGCTCGTCCATCATGCCCCAGAAGAAGAACCCGGACATGGCGGAGCTGTGCCGCGGCAAGACAGGCCGGGTCTACGGCGATCTGATGGCGCTGCTGACCATGCTGAAGGGTTTGCCGCTGGCCTATAACAAGGACATGCAGGAGGACAAGGAGGCCGTGTTCGACGCGGTGGACACTGTGAAGATGTGTTTGCAGGTGTTCACTCCCATGATCGCCACCATGAAGCCTTGCGTGGAGACCATGTACAAGGCGGCCCAGAAGGGCTTCATCAACGCCACCGATCTGGCGGACTACCTGACGAAAAAGGGCCTGCCGTTCCGCACCGCCTATAAAATTTCCGGCCAGCTGGTGGCATGGTGCATCCATCATGATACCGTGCTGGAGGCCCTGCCGCTGGAGACGTTGAAGCAATACAGCGACGTATTTGACCAGGACGTGTACGAGGCTGTCGCGCTGGAAAACTGCGTGGCACGGCGTACCTCACTGGGCGGCCCCGCCTCGGTAGAGGCGCAGATCGCCGCCATAAAAGCTTATCTATCCCAACAAAAAACAGATGAAAAAGGAGAATAACGATGAAAAAGTTGACCGCTTTTGCACTGGCGCTGGTAATGGCGCTGGGCCTGCTGTCCGGCTGTGGCAGCAGCAATTCCGACAGCAACACCCCCTCCGGTGACGACGCTTCCGACGCCGCCGCCAAGACCAAGCTGGTGGTGGCCACCAGCCCCGACTTCCCCCCTTTTGAGTCGCTGGAAGGCAGCGAGGTGGTGGGTATCGAGGTGGATATCCTGAAGAAGGTCGCCGAGAAGATGGGCATGGAGCTGGATCTCCAGCAGATGGATTTTGACTCCGTGATCCCCGGCGTGCAGGCCGGTAAGTTCGATTTGGGCATGTCCGGCATCACCGTTACCGACAAGAGAAAAGAGAACGTGGACTTCTCCAGCGTGTACTTCATGGCCGCGCAGGCCATCGTGGTGACCGCCGACAGCGGCATTATCGGCAAGGCTGATCTGGAGGGCAAGAAGGTATCCATCCAGACCGGTACCACCGCTGAGGAGTACTGCATGGGCAACGGCTATGAGGTGCTGGCCTTCACCGCCAACAACGACGCCGCCGCGGCGCTGACCGCCGGTAAGGTGGACGCATGGGTGGTGGATAACGAGGTGGCGCTGGCCATGGCGCCGGAGCTGGGCCTGACCGTGCTGGACGAGGCCATGACCTCCGAGCCCTATGCCTTCGCATTCCAGAAAGGCAGCGAGTTGGTCGCCCCCTTCAACGAAGCGCTGGACGCCCTGCTGGCTGACGGCACTGTGGAGCAGATCTTCCAGCAGTACGGCGTGACGTACATCGCACCCTGAATGTAAGACAGCGTACTATCTATAGAACTCCGTAGGGGCGGACGACTCTGTCCGCCCCCACGATGACGATACGATTTCGATAGGGCCGATGTGGGCATCGGCCCCTACAGACGGGCACAAGAACCCTAAAACCACCGCTTAAATCCCCCATTCTCCGCAAATTCTCCACGCTGCCGTTGACGGCATGATATGCTATACCTAAGGAGCCGACGCTATGAACATTTTTACCGCCATCGGTCAATTCTTTACCAACTGGGGCGCAAAGCTTGCCTCTACATTTTTAGAGGATGACCGCTATATGATGCTGGTGGAGGGCCTGCGCAACACCGCCATCATCACGCTGGGCGCACTGTGCATCGGTATCGTCATCGGTGCGCTGGTGGCCATCATCAAATACTGCGGCGAGGGAAACCCTGCCATGAAGCCTCTGTGCGTGCTGTGTGACATCTACACCACCGTTATCCGGGGTATCCCCGTGGTGGTGCTACTGCTGATCTTCTACTTCGTCATCATGAAGTCCGCCAGCGGCATCAGCGGCGGTATCGCCGTGGGCATCGTCACCTTCGGCATCAACTCCGGCGCGTATATGGCCGAGCTGATGCGCAGCGGCATCGGCGCGGTGGACGCGGGCCAGATGGAGGCGGGCCGGTCGCTGGGCATGTCCCGCATCCAGACCACCATCCACGTGATCCTGCCCCAGGCCATGAAGAACATCCTGCCTGCCATCGGCAACGAGATGATCGCTCTTTTGAAGGAGACCGCCGTGGCCGGCTACGTGGCCGTGCAGGATCTGACGAGAGCGGGCAACCTGATCCGCAACAACACCTTTGACGCGTTCAATCCTCTGATGGTGGTGGCGCTGACGTACCTCATCATCGTGGTGGCGCTGACATGGCTGCTGGGCCGGTTTGAAAAACGTCTGCATAAGGGCGACCGGCACTGACCCCGACATACTAGGAAGGAGCATTCGTATGATCTGTCTGAAAAATAAGGATTTTCTGAAGCTGCTGGACTTCACCCCGGAGGAGATCGCCTATCTTCTGGAGCTGGCGGCTGATTTGAAGGCCAAGAAAAAGGCCGGTATTCCCCACGCGCTGTGTCAGGGCAAGAACATCGCCCTGATTTTTGAAAAGACCAGCACCCGTACCCGCTGTGCCTTTGAGGTGGCGGGCCACGATCTGGGCATGGGCGTTACGTATCTTGACCCCACCGGCTCTCAGATCGGCAAGAAGGAGAGCATCGCCGACACCGCCCGCGTTCTCAGCCGTATGTTTGACGGCATCGAGTACCGTGGCTTCGGCCAGAGCATCGTGGAGGAGCTGGCCCAGTATGCCGACGTTCCCGTGTGGAACGGCCTGACCAACGAGTTCCATCCCACCCAGATCCTGGCGGACTTCCTGACCATTCAGGAGCACTGCGGCGGCCTGAAGGGCAAGAAGCTGGTGTACATGGGCGACGCCCGGTACAACATGGGCAACTCCCTGATGGTGGGCTGCGCCAAGATGGGCATGCACTTTGTGGCCTGCGCACCGGAGAAGTATTTCCCCGACGCGGCGCTGATCGCCGAATGTCAGGCCATCGCCATGGAGACCGGCGCTACGCTGGAGTTCCAGACCGATCCCGCCAAGGCCGTGCAGGGCGCTGACGTGGTCTATACCGATGTGTGGGTCTCTATGGGCGAGCCGGTGGAGGTGTGGAAAGAGCGTATCGCCGATCTGGCTCCCTATCAGGTGAATGCCCAGCTGATGGCGCAGGCCGGGGAAAAGGCCGTGTTCATGCACTGCCTGCCCGCCTTCCACGACCACAAGACCATCGTGGGCAAGGAGATGGGCGAGGCCTTCGGCCGCGACGCCATGGAGGTTACCGACGAGGTGTTTGAGGGGCCCCAGTCCATCGTCTTTGACGAGGCGGAGAACCGCATGCACACCATCAAGGCGGTCATGGCCGCCACACTGGCCGGATAACGGCTCACTGAAACTGCTATCTTCTTTCATTTCCTTTCGCTGGAAGCCGCGGCGCGTATGCCGCGGCTTTTGGCCGTTCTGAGAATGGCGGCGCAGACAAAATTATATCCCCCCACCCGGCTTGCGGGGCGGAGGAATATCTGCTATGCTGGGCACAGAAACCACGAGAGAAAGGAAATCACACCCATGACCATGATGAAACGACTGGCCGCGCTGGTGCTGGCGCTTGCCATGCTGCTGACGCTGGCGGCCTGCGGCGGAGACAATACCGACGGGAACGACGCCCAGAGCGGCGGCTCCACGCTGGTGTACGGCAGCGGCGACTATACCCGCATCAACCCCGCCATGGACGAGCACGGCGAGATCAATGTGCTGCTGTTCGACGGCCTTACCGACCACGACGGCGACGGACAGGTCATTCCCCGTCTGGCGGAGCGCTGGGATTACGACCCCGACACGCTGACCTATACCTTCTATCTGGCGCAGGGCGTTACCTGGCACGACGGCCAGCCCTTCACCGCCGAGGATGTGAAGTTCACCTATGAGGCCATCATGGATCCCGACAACGGCTCCGAGAACGCCCCCAACTACGAGGATGTGACAGATATCACCGTCATCGACGACCACACAGTGTCCTTTACCCTGTCCGCCGTCAACACGGCGTTTCTGGAGTACATGACCATGGCCATTCTGCCTCAGCATCTGCTGGAGGGGGAGGATATGCAGACCTCCGATTTCTTCCGGGCTCCGGTGGGCACCGGGCCTTATAAGCTGGAGAGCTGGGACGTGGGCCAGTCCATTACGCTGGTGAAGAATCCCGACTATTTCGCGGGAGCGGCCAACATCGACACCATCGTGTTCAAGATCGTCACCGATTCCAACGCCAAGGCCATGCAGCTGCAAACCGGCGAGCTGGATCTGGCGCAGGTGACCCCCAAGGACGCCGCGTCCTTTGAAGGGAAAGCGGGTTATACCGCCTATGACATGACCACCTCCGACTACCGGGGCATCCTGTATAACTTCAACAATACCTACTGGCAGGAGAACGCCGACCTGATCCCTGCCATCAGCTGCGCTATCGACCGGCAGGCCATCGTGGACGCGGTGCTGCTGGGCCGGGGCGAGGTGGCCTACAGTCCCTTGCAGCGGAACATCTACAACGATCCCGACGTGGAGCGCTGGGACTATGATCCCGCCCGTGCTGAGCAGCTGCTGACCGAGGCAGGCTGCACCAAAGACAGCGAGGGCTTCTGGCAGCGCAGCGGCCAGCGCATCGGCTTTACCATCAACGCTTCGCCGGACGATCAGGTGCGCATCGACATGGCGCAGGCCGCGGCCCAGCAGCTGCGCTCCATCGGCCTTGACGTGCAGGCCGCCATCCCCGCCGAGGGCATCGACTGGGGCGGGCAGGAGTGCTGCATCATCGGCTGGGGCTCCCCCTTTGACGCCGACGACCACACCTATAAGGTGTTCGGCACCGACAAGGGCGCCAACTACTCCGGCTACTCCAACGCACAGGTGGACGAGGCGTTGACCAAGGCCCGCCAGACCGACGATCCCGCAGAGCGGGCGGCGGCCTACGCCGAATTCCAGCAGGCGCTGGCGGCGGCTCCGGCCTATACCTTCTTCTGCTACATCGACGCCATCTACGTGGCGGCGGACAAAATTCAGGGCATTACCCCCGACACAGTGCTGGGCCATCACGGCGTGGGCATTTTCTGGAATATCTGTGATTGGACGGTCTGATCCCCCTCTCTTTGCGGCGTCCTCCCGGCCCCCTCGTATGAGGGGGCTATCGCCGTGTTATTAAGAGATTTCGCCCTCCGGTGCGAGGTACTTTTGCCCGTGGCGGCAAAAGTACCCCAAAACGCCATTTGAAACCGTAGGTTTCAAAACTTCCTGCACGCTATGCCTCTTTTGAAATTTGCGGCCTTTTACCACGCGGTCACGGAACACAGTTGATTTCGCTGCGTATGACGCATCGACTTTCCTCTTGCGCCGCTGCCGCTGACAATCTCAACGGTAGACACTGAAGCGTTGTTCGGCGTAGGAATCAGCGGCAGCGGCGCTGGAGCAGAGACGATCCTTTTACGAAGCGAAAAAGGAAAACCCCTGTGATCGTGCGGTAGGCATTGACAATTACGTACACATTATAGCACGCCCGGAAGTGAAGGAACCGGAGGTTCCTTCCGGTGTTTTTGCCTACTTTTGTCACTGTTGACAAAAGTAGGTCGTCCCCGAGGGGACGAAACTCCACCAAAAGGCTGGTGAACACCATGGAAAACACATTATTGAATATCGACCATTTCTCCGTGTGTCTGGACACACCTTCCGGGACGGTGCAGGCCGTGCGGGACGTGAGCCTGACCCTCCACGAGGGCGAGGTGCTGGCGCTGGTGGGGGAGAGCGGCTGCGGCAAGAGCATGCTGTGCCGCTCCATCATGAAGCTGCTGCCCCAGAACGCCCGCATCACCTCCGGCAGCATCACCGTAAACGGAGTGGACATTACCACCTACCGGGAGCGGGATATGCGCCGCCTGCGGGGCAAGGTGTTCTCCATGATCTTTCAGGATCCACTGACGGCGCTGGACCCCGCCATGCCGGTGGGCAGGCAGATCACCGAGGCTGTCCGCACCCATAGGGGCCGCATGGAGCGCTCCGCCGTGGACAGCCGTGTGGCGGAGCTGCTGGCGCTGGTGGGCGTGGAGCCCCGGCAGGGAGTGCAGTACCCCCATCAGCTGTCCGGCGGTCAGCGGCAGCGGTGCCTGATGGCCATGGCGCTGGCGGGCGAGCCGAAAATTCTGCTGGCGGACGAGCCTACCACGGCGCTGGATGTAACGGTGCAGGCCCAGATACTGGATCTGCTGCGGGATATCCAGCAGCGGCTGCATACCTCCACCATTCTGGTGTCCCACGACCTGGGCGTGGTGGCGCGGGCGGCTGACCGGGTGGCCATCATGTACGCCGGACGCATCGTGGAGATCGGCACGGCGGAGGAGGTCTATTACGATCCCCGCCATCCCTATACCAAGGGGCTGCTGCGCTCGCTCCCGGCGCTGGCTAAGCGCCACGGGGCGCTGCACACCATTCCCGGCATGCCGCCCACCCTCATCGACCCGCCGGAGGGCGACGCCTTCGCCTGCCGCAATCCCCAGGCGCTGGCCATCGACTACCAGCAGCAGCCCCCCATGTTCCCCGTCAGCGATACCCACTACGCGGCCACGTGGCTGCTGGATCCCAGAGCGCCCCAGCTGGCGCCCTTGCCGGAAGGAGAAGAGCACTATGTCTGATATCCTGCTGGACGTGCAGCACCTGACCCACTGCTTTCCCCTGCCGGGCAGGCAGACACTTCGGGCGGTGGACGACGTGTCCTTCCAGCTGAAGCAGGGCGAGATATTGGGACTGGTGGGGGAGAGCGGCTGCGGCAAATCCACCGTGGCCCGCTGCATCATGAACGTGTACCGCCCCACGGCGGGACATATCTATTATGACGGCATCGACACCTGCGATGCCGCCCAGTACCGTGCCAACCGCCGCCGGTTGGAGGCGGAGCGCCAGCTGATCTTTCAGGACTCCACCTCCAGCCTGAATCCCCGCATGACGGCGGCGGAGATCATCGCCGAGCCCATGGCCATTCACCATATGAAGCCGCCCCGGGGCAGTCTGCGGGCAGAAGCCGCCTTTCAGCTGTACTACGTGGGCATGGAGGAGAGCTATCTGGACAAGTATCCGCCGGAGCTGTCCGGCGGCCAGCGCCAGCGTGTGGCCATCGCCCGCGCTCTCGCCATGGAGCCGAGGCTGCTGGTGGCGGACGAGCCGGTGGCGGCGCTGGACGTGTCCATTCAGGCCCAGATCATCAACCTGTTTTCCCATCTGCGGCAGGAGCACGGGTTCTCCATCCTGTTCATCGCCCATGACCTGTCTATGGTGGAGTACCTGTGCGACCGGGTGGGGGTCATGTACCGGGGCAAGCTGGTGGAGCTTGGCCCCACCGAGACGGTGTTCGCTCATCCCCGGCATGACTATACCAAAGCGCTGCTGTCGGCTATCCCGCTGCCCGACCCTATCCGGGAGCGCCAGCGCCGGCGGCTGGATTTCGACGCCATGACCTTCCGCCGGGACGGCGTGATGGGGGAGGTCGAGCCGGGACACTTTGTCCTGACAGGAGAGGAGGACGGCCAATGAGAGAGAACATCCCTCTGCTGATCGCAAAAAAAGTCATGATCTTCCTTGTCAGCGTGTGGCTGCTGTCGCTGGCGGTGTTCTGCATGGCCCGTCTCGCCCCCGGTGATCCTCTCAGCGCCTATTACGGCGAGCGGGTGGAGAAAATGTCCGTGGCGGAAAAGGCGGAGGCCCGGACAAAGCTGGGACTGGACGAGCCGCTGCTGGAGCAGTACGGCGTGTGGCTGAAAAACGCCCTCCACGGCGATTTCGGTATCTCCTATAAGTACAAGCAGCCGGTGATGGAGGTCATCGTCCAGCGGGCAGGCAACACGCTGCTGCTGGGTGGCGTGGGCTTTGTGCTGACCTTTTTGGGCGCGCTGGGGCTGGGGCTTCTGTGCGCGTGGTACGAGGATCGCTGGGTGGACAAGATGCTGTGCCGGTTGGGCACGGTGATGAGCTGTATTCCGGAATTCTGGCTGTCCATGATTCTGATCCTGATTTTCTGTGTCGCGCTGCGGTGGCTGCCCAGCAGCGGCGCTTACGCCATTGGCCACGCCGACGATGTGGGCGACCGGATCGTGCATCTGATCCTGCCCATGGCGGTGGTGCTGGCGGGGCACCTGTGGTACTACGCTTACATGGTGCGCAGCCGCCTTCTGGAGGAGGTGCGCTCCGACTATGTGCTGATGGGCCGTGCCACGGGGCTGAGCCGCCGCCGTCTGCTGCTGCGGCACTGTCTGCCCAACAGCCTGCCGGCGTATTTCAGCCTGATGGCTATCTCTGTGCCCCACGTGCTGGGGGGAACCTACATCGTGGAAACGGTGTTCAGCTATCCAGGGCTGGGGGCGCTGTCCTTCGAAAGCGCCCGCTACGCCGACTATAACCTGCTGATGGTGCTGTGTATCCTCACCGGTGCGCTGGTGATCCTGTGCAGCATGATCGCCCAGGGCATCAACCAGCGGATCGACCCCCGGCAGCGGGCTTCTCAGGGGGAGGTGACGGCGCTGTGACGGATCAGGAGCTGTTTTCCGTGGTGGGCATTCTGCCGGAAAAGACGCCCGCCGCTCTGCCCAAGCGGCGGCGGAAGCTGCCGCTTGTCCCCCTTGCCGTGCTGGCGGTGATCGTGCTGGGTTGCCTGTGCGCGCCGCTGCTGACGGGCCGCGACCCCGCCTATATGGATCTTGCCAACTGCGCCGCCGCGCCGTCGGGGCAATTCTGGTTCGGCACCGATACCATGGGTCGGGATATCTTCGCCTGCATCTGGTACGGTGGCCGGGTATCGCTGGCAGTGGGATTTCTGGCCGCCGCCGTGTCCACGGTCATCGCCGTGGTGTACGGAGCCGTCAGCGGCATGGCAGCGCCGTGGCTGGACACGGCCATGATGCGCCTGACCGAGCTGCTGGGCAGCGTACCGTCGCTGCTGCTGGTGCTGTTCTTGCAGGCCATTCTGGGCACTGCCAATGTGCTGAGCCTGTCGCTGGTGATCGGCGTCACCGGCTGGTGCGCCATGGCCAAGGTGGTGCGTACCGAGGTGCGCCAGCTGCGGCACAGCGGCTATGTCATTGCCTGCCGCTGCATGGGCGGCAGCTTCCACCGGGTGCTGTGGCGGCATCTGGCCCCCAACTTCGTGTCCTCTATCCTGTTTATGGTGGTCATGAGTGTGTCCACCGCCATCGCGGCGGAGTCCACCCTCAGCTTTCTGGGCATGGGTCTGCCGCTGGATATTATCTCCTGGGGCAGCATGCTGACCCTTTCCCAACAGGCGCTGAACCGTGGCGCGTGGTGGATCATCGTGATCCCCGGCGCGTTTCTGGTGGCGGTGCTGGTGTGCGTCACCGCCATCGGCGGGTGGCTGCGCCGGGCCTTTGACAGAAGGCAGAGCAATTTGTAACGCTTCGCTTGTCAAAAAGGGCTATGCCCTTGCAGCTTTTTCAATAGACGCAAGCCGGGCAGCCTTGCAAGGCCGCCCGGCTTGCGCTATAATAGAGGAAAAACGGAAAGGGGCAATACAATATGGGACGTGACCGTTGGTATAAGGACATGGTGTTCTATCAGATCTGGCCGCGCAGCTTCAAGGATGGCGACGGCGACGGTATGGGCGACTTGCAGGGCGTGTACGAAAAGCTGAACTACATCAAGAGCCTTGGGGTGGACGGCATCTGGTTCTCGCCGCTGTATCCCTCGCCGGGCGCGGACTGCGGGTATGATATCTCCGATTACCGGGATATTGCGGCGGAGTTCGGCGGCATGGAGTGGTTCAAGAAGGTGCTGGAGGGCGCTCACGCCCGGGGCATGAAGGTCATTATGGATCTGGTGGTGAACCACACCAGCGACGAGCACGAGTGGTTCCAGAAGTCCCGCCGCCGCATCGCCCCCTACACCGATTACTACATCTGGCGCAAGGAGAAGCCCGACGGCAATCTGCCCAACAACTGGGACAGCGTGTTCGAGGGCAAAGCATGGCAGTGGGACGAGCTGCGGCAGGAGTATTATCTCCACCTGTTCGCCGTGAAGCAGCCGGATCTGAACATGGATAACCCGCTGGTGCGGCAGGAGGTAAAGGAGATCCTGCGGTTCTGGCTGGAGCTGGGGGTGGACGGCTTCCGAGAGGACGTCATCACCTTTATCTCCAAGAAGGATGGACTGCCGGACGACCGGCTCATGCCTGCGGCACGGGGTATCCGCCACTATAACCACGGCCCCCATGTCCACGAGTATCTGGAGGAGTTCAAGCGGGACGTGCTGGATCACTACGACTGCGTGACGCTGGCGGAGGCTCCCATGGTCAGTCCCCGTCAGGCACTGAAATACATCGACGAAAAGCGGGGCCAGATGGACATGATGATCCAGTTCCAGAGCATGTGCGCCGACTGCCTGTATACCGACTATGCCCACACTGCCTTTTCCCTGCGGCGGCTGAAGCGGGTGTGGGATCTGTGGCAGCGGAAGCTGCGGGGCAAGGCGTGGAACATGCTGTATCTGGAGAATCACGACCATCCCCGCGTCATCTCCCGCTACGGCAGCGAGCAGTACCGGGAGCAAAGCGGCAAGGCGCTGGCGGCGGCCTATCTTTTCCAGCAGGGCACGCCCTTTGTCTATCAGGGGCAGGAGATCGGCATGACCAACTGGCGGCCTGCCCATACCGATATGTATGAGGACGTGCAGAGCCGCAACTTCATGCCCCATCTTCCGGAGAAGGTGCGGCTGCGCTGGCTGTGGCTGGGCAGCCGGGACAGCGCCCGCACCCCCATGCAGTGGGACGATACGGTCAACGCCGGGTTTACCGCCGGAACGCCGTGGTTCTACGTCAACGACAACTACCGGGAGATCAACGTGGAGGCCCAGGAGCACGATCCCGATTCGCTGCTGAATTTCTACCGCCGTGCCATCGCTTTGCGGAAGCGGCTTCCGGTGGTGCGGGAGGGCAAGTACCGGGATTGCTGTCCGCTGGCGGGGAGCCTTTACCTGTACACCCGCGAGATGAAGGGCCAGCGGTTGCTGGTGGCCTGCTCCTTTACAGAGCGGCCCCTGGTGGTGACGCCGCCTAAGGGGTACGACTTTTCCAAGGGCCGTCTGGTGCTGCAGAACTATCCGGTGGCCGACCCGGCCATCCCGTTCCAGACAAGACCCTATGAGACGAGGGTGTATCTGTTCGAGGAGTGAAGGGGCATCAAGCCTCCTCTTGTGTAAGGGGAGGTGGCGCGAAGCGCCGGAGGGGTTGAAGGTGACGAACCAATCCCCCAGTCACGGCTTACGCCGTGACAGCCCCCTTTACACAAGGGGGCCTTAGGTGCCGTAGCACCCCACTCAACGCTCCGTCGGTTGCGGAAAACCGCCCTGTTTGCTACCATGAGACCGGAGGTGATCCCATGGATCGAGAAATGTTGGGCAGATTCATCGCCCAGAGACGTAAGGAACTGAACCTGACCCAGCGGGAACTGGCGGAGGCGCTGCATGTGACGGACAAGGCCGTCAGCAAATGGGAGCGGGGCGCGGGCTGCCCGGATATCTCGCTGCTGGAGCCGCTGGCGGAAGCGCTGGGCCTCAGCGTGGATCAGCTGCTGACCTATCAGACCGCCCCGACGGAACCGGAAGCGGCGGCGGAGCCCGTCACCTCTCAGGCGGTGCAGGCGGTACTTGACCTGACACTGGCCGAGCGCCGTGCCCGTCGGCGCAGACGCTGGTTCATCGCTATGGCGGTAACGCTGAGTCTGATTGTGCTGGCGGTGGTGTATGTATTTCTGAGCAGCCTGCAAGCGCGAGGAGATTTGTTCCGCAACGAAAGCAGCACATCACCCGACGGCAGCATCACCGTGGTGACGTATGCCGGCAGCTTCGGCAATCCGTCGGTCAAGGTAACGAAGCCTGCCGATATGCAGCGCCGCTGGGGCGATGGCAGTGTGAATGCCGGTATGGGCGAATCGTATCCCGATACGAAGATCACCGGCCTGTACTGGTCGTCGGACAGCGCCTATCTGGCCATCGGCCAAAGTGTTCGTGATGAAACGCCCCACCTTGACTGCAAGGTTTGGCATTTCTATCAGGGTACGGATGAGCGGTGGTATGGCGAAGCAGTGGGCAGCATGAGACTCACTCTGGAGCACCTGTGGTATGAGGGGAATGAGGTGCTGAAGGACGCTTTCCCCGCCGTGCAGACGGTGCCGGCCAACGGCTATCCCATTTTTGATGTGACCATCGACGGCTGGGACGGTACGGTGCTGCAGGTGAGATGCACCTACACCGGCACCGACAACGAGGAGCATCAGGTGACGGTATGCTATGACGCCGCGTCCAGGCAGGTGGTATCGGTGGAATGACAGTAAAAAATCGGTGATGGCAAAGCCATCACCGATTTTTTATGTCATATAAGCGTTAGTCGATGGAGATCGAGGAGCTCTTGGGCAGCTTCTTGGCGGCCTTGGGGACGCTGATCTGCAGAATGCCGCTTTCGAACTTAGCGCTGATCTGGTCGGGCTCCACATCCTCGCCGACGTAGAAGCTGCGGCTGCAGGCACCGGCGTAGCGCTCCTGACGGATGTACTTGCCCTTCTTGTCGCTCTCGCTCTTGTCCAGACCCTTGGCGGCCTGAATGGTCAGGCAGCCGTTCTTCAGGTCAATGCTGACCTCATCCTTCTTGAAGCCGGGCAGGTCAATGTCCAGCTCGTAGGAATCCTCCGTCTCGCGGACGTCGGTTTTCATCAGGTTCTTGGCGTGCTTGCCGTACAGGGGATCGCGGCCCTGAGGCACCATCATGCCGAAAGGATCAGAAAAGAAATCATCAAACAGATTTTCACCAAAAATGCTAGGCAACATAAGTCATAACCTCCATTCATTTTCCCGGCGGCGTTCCGCCGGCGAAACTCTGTTACCATGACAGATACATATATTTTTGATCTCCGGTGGGGAGCTTTCTTTGCCCTCCCTCAAGGATCGACTTTATTATAACGCGGATTTTAGCACTGTCAATAGGAGAGCGCTAATGTTCACAAAACATCCGAAGTTCGTTCACAAAATATGCGATTTTCCCGGAGAGGCCGAAGCAGGGCGGGGAAGGGGGAGCACTTTGCACAATTTCCCGCCATTTCCCCAGAGGAAAATCGGAGGGAAATGCTGTTGTTTTCGACAAAATGCCGTGCTATACTGTCCGAACGCATACGGAATTTTTATAAAAGGAGGGCGCGGCTATGGCACGGGAAAAGCGCGTCATCGAAATGACCACAGGCTCGCTGTGGAAGAATATCCTGCTGTTCAGCCTGCCGCTGATGCTGACGCAGGTGCTGGAGGTGCTGTTTAACCTCAGCGACGTGGCCATCGCGGGAAAGTTCGCCGACTACCGGGCGCTGGGTGCGGTGGGCTCCACCACGCTGCTGGTATCGCTGTTCACGGGACTGCTGATCGGTATCGGCAGCGGCGTCAATGTGGCGGTGGCCCACGGCCTTGGCCTGCGGGATGGGGAGCAGGTGGAAAAGACCGTCCACACCTCGTTCCTGATCTGCGCGGCGGCAGGCATCATCCTGCTGCTGATCTGCAATCTGCTGGCCCGCCCCATGCTGGCGCTGCTGAACACCAAGCCGGAGCTGATCGACGGCGCGACACTGTATTTGAAGATCTACGCCTTCGGCATGCCCGCCATGGCGCTTTATAACTTCGGCAACGGCGTGCTCAGCGCCACCGGCGATACCAAGCGCCCCCTCATCTACCTGTCGGCGGCGGGTGTGGTGAACGTGGCGCTGAACCTGTTCTTCGTCATCCAGTGCCACATGGCGGCGGACGGCGTGGCGCTGGCCAGCGTCATCGCCCAGTACCTGTCGGCGCTGCTGATCGTGCTGCACCTGCTGCGGCGTGGTGACGAGTGCCGTCTCAGCTGGCGGAAGCTGCGGTTCCACCCCCAGGCCAGCCGCCGCGTGCTGGCCATCGGCATTCCCACCGGCTTGCAGAACGCTATTTTCGCCATCGCCAACCTGTTTGTGCAGGTGGGCGTCAACTCCTTTGACGCGGTAATGGTGTCCGGCAACTCCGCCGCCGCCAACGCCGACACCCTGATCTTTAATATGATGGCCGCCTTTTACACCGCCTGCGCCACCTTCGGCAGCCGCAACTGGGGCGCGGGCAACAACGACCGCATTCTGAAAAGCTACCGCATCAGCATGTGCTACGCCGCCATCGTGGGCGGCGTGGCGGGCGGCTTGCTGCTGCTGTTCGGACGGGAGTTCCTGTCCCTGTTCGCCAACGAGCCGGAGGTCATCGACGCAGGTATGCAGCGTCTGCGGATCATGGGGTTCTCCTTCGTGGTGGCCCCGTGGATGGATGCCAGCATCGCCGCGTCCCGCAGTATCGGCCGCAGCGTGGTGCCCACCATCATCGTGATCCTGGGCTCCTGTGTGTTCCGGGTCATCTGGGTGTATACCATCTTCGCCTATTTCAAGACCATTCCGTCTTTGTATCTGCTGTATATCTTCTCCTGGGCCATTACCGGCACGGCGGAGTACTTCTACTTCCGCGCCAGCTACCGCAAGCACGTGCTGCGGGGCGTGTAAATAATAAGAAATCCCGGCCAAAGGCCGGGATTTCTTATTATTTCTCTATCACATGCACATTCAAATGGTCATAGGTCATCTCCACGCCGTGGCGGGCAAAGGCGTCCCGCAGGTTCTCCCGCACCGCGAAGTAGACCCGCCAGTAGTCCGCTACCGACGCCCAGCAGCGGACGGAGTATTCGATGGCGCTGTTGCCGTAGTTGACCAGCTGCACCTCCGGCGCGGGAGCGGACAGCACGCCGGGCACGGCGGCCACCGCCTCCAGACAGGCGGCCTTTACCGTCTCCGTGGGCGCGTCGTAGGAGGCGCTTACGCTGTGGATGATGCGCCGCCGTCCCAGCGCGGTATAATTGGTTACGCGGGAGGAGGACAGCGCTTTGTTGGGCTGCATGATGGTCTGGCCGTCATAGGCCTCGATCTTCGTGTGGTTCAGGGTGATCTCACGGACGACGCCCTCCACGCCGTCCACCTCGATGGTGTCGCCGATGGAGAAGGGGTGGGAGGACAGGATCACCAGTCCCCCGGCCACGTTGCCCAGAATGTCCTCCGCCGCCAGCGTCACGCCCAATGTCACCACCGACATCAGCGCCGTCAGCGACGTGGTGTTGATGCCCAGCGCTCCGGCGGTGATGATGGCCGTCAGCAGGTACAGCACGGCCTTGACGGCGGTGCGGATGATTTTTTGCAGCCGTTCGTTGAGCTTCTGTGCCCGGCCCAGCAGCCGTGTGACCAGCTTCATCACCAGCCGCACCACCACCAGACAGACCAGCAACGTCAAAATCGCCGACAGGATGTGCCCTACGGTAAACCCGCCCAGCGACGTATTCAGAACTTTGGAAACAGTCAGATCTTCCATTGCGGTATCCTCCCGGAAAAAAACGGTTATATGCAGTATAGCAGGCTTGTCCCCGTTTTGCAAACCCCTGGGAGAACTTCACAGAAAGTTTACCGTTGGCCTTCTTGACAACAGAGAGTATCATCACTATAATTCTTCCAATAATAGCAATTGGTATGAAAATAAGGAAAGGAGAAACGGTATTATGAAAGAGGTCAAGACCCCGAAAAAACCGCTGCTTTTTTACTACGCCGTTGCCCTGCTGGTGCTGTTTCTGTTCAACCTGCTGGCTATGCCCTGGTTGGCGGAGCATCAGATCAAGGATGTGGACTACAACACCTTTGTGTCCATGACGGAGAAGAAGGAGATCGGTCAGGTGGAGATCCAGCAGCAGGATAACCGCATCCTGTTTACCTCCACTGACGGCAAGACCATCTACAAGACCGCCATGGTGCCCGACGACGGACTGGTGCAGCGCCTGCTGGACGCCGGGATCTCCACCACCGGCGAGGAGATCCAGCAGACCTCGCTGCTGATGAGCATTCTGGGCTGGGTGCTGCCGCTGGTGATCTTCATCGCCGTCGGACAGATCATCTCCCGTAATCTCATGAAGAAGATGGGCGGCGGAAGCAATTCCCTGACGTTCGGCATGGGGAAATCCAATGCCAAGGTCTACGTCCAGTCCACTGAGGGCATCAAGTTTGCCGACGTGGCAGGCGAGGATGAGGCCAAGGAGAACCTGCAGGAGATCGTCAATTACCTCCACGACCCCGGCCAGTACCAGACCATCGGCGCGCATATGCCCAAGGGCGTGCTGCTGGTGGGCCCTCCGGGCACCGGCAAGACCATGCTGGCCAAGGCGGTGGCAGGCGAGTCCCACGTGCCGTTCTTCTCCATGTCCGGCTCGGAATTCGTGGAGATGTTCGTGGGTATGGGCGCCAGTAAGGTGCGCGACCTGTTCAGTCAGGCCAAGGAGAAGGCGCCCTGCATCGTGTTCATCGACGAGATCGACGCCATCGGCCAGAAGCGCAGCGGCGGCGGTCAGTACGGCGGCAACGATGAGCGGGAGCAGACACTGAACCAGCTGCTGACGGAGATGGACGGCTTTGAGGACAACTCCGGCGTTATCATTCTGGCGGCCACCAACCGGCCTGAATCCCTCGACCCGGCGCTGACCCGTCCCGGACGGTTCGACCGCCGCGTTCCCGTGGAGCTGCCCGACCTGAAGGGCCGCGAGGAAATTCTGAAGGTACACGCCAGAAAGATCAAGGTGGCGGAGGATGTGGACTTCAGCGTGGTGGCCCGCATGGCCTCCGGCGCTTCCGGCGCGGAGCTGGCCAACATCGTCAACGAGGCGGCGCTCCGTGCCGTCCGTGACGGCCGCAAGCTGGTGACGCAGGCCGACCTGGAGGAGAGCATCGAGACCGTCATCGCCGGCTATCAGAAGAAGAACGCCATCCTCACCGACAAGGAGAAGTGGATCGTGTCCTATCACGAGATCGGCCACGCCCTTGTGGCGGCGCGGCAGACCCACTCCGCCCCGGTGCAGAAGATCACCATCATCCCCCGCACCTCCGGCGCGCTGGGCTATACCATGCAGGTGGAGGAGGGCAACCACTACCTGATGAACAAGGAGGAGATCGAGAACAAGATCGCCACCCTGACCGGCGGACGTGCCGCCGAGGAGGTGGTGTTCGGCTCCATCACCACCGGCGCCAGCAACGATATCGAGCAGGCCACCAAGCTGGCCCGCGCCATGCTGACCCGCTACGGCATGAGCAAGGAGTTCGGTATGGTGGCGCTGGAGACCGTCACCAACCAGTATCTGGGCGGCGACGCGTCCCTTGCCTGTTCGCCGGAGACCCAGACCAAGATCGACCAGCTGGTGGTGGAGCAGGTGGAAAAGGCCCATCAGAAGGCGCTGGACATCCTGCAGAACGACCGGGCCAAGCTGGACGAGCTGGCCAAGTACCTCCACGAAAAGGAGACCATCACCGGCGAGGAGTTCATGCGCATCCTCAACGGCTGACGGCGGCAATGACAATCATACAAAAAGCTGTCCCGACCATTGGCCGGGACAGCTTTTTGTATGATGGGAAAGAAAATCACGAATGGCAGGTGTGGGCCTTGGGCGGCTCCTGATGCATCTCGTGCTCCTTGCCGGTGATGACCTCCGGCACGATTTTGATGACCTGCGCGGGGCAGTGCGCCATGGCCTGATCGAAGCGCCCCATACCCTTGGGGTCAAAGGCGGTGCACAGCAGCAGCATGGCCTTCATCTTTTCGCCCTCGTCCGTCACCACCTGGGCGCGGCCCCGGAACATGGCGCTGCGGTAGGCGGTGGTGAACTGGTTGGGCAGCAGCGTGGCGGTGGATACCGCCGTAACGCATACCGGCGCGCCGTTCTTCAGCAGCTCCCACCGCTCGCCGGCCCCGGCGCAGTGGAAGTACAGCGCGTTGTACACCTCATCGCCGATGATGTTCACCGGGGTGGCGTAGGGCGTGCCGTCCGGGCATACCATGGACACGGTGGAATAGATGGAGTTCTTCAGCACCTCCCAGGCAAAGGCAGCGTCCCGTTCACATTCTTTTCTGCGCATGATGTTCGTCCTCCTGATACAGTTCGATAGTATGTTTATTGTGCGGCAAAGTCCTGTGTTTGTCAAGGAAAACAACAGAACGCGCCTTTTGTGAAAAGCTATTTGAAAACACGCCGCATCTGTGATATACTTTTCCTGTAGTATGAGGGAGGCGGTACGTGCTTGCCATCGGTCAATGAAGTGCCGATGGCGTCGATATAGGAGAAATACTATGGCAAAATTATGTAAAAAATGCGGCGCGGAGTTAGATCAGCTGACAGGGAAGTGCCCGGCCTGCGGAACGGAGGAGCAGAGCGCTTCACCAAAGAAACGCAGCCGCGCGGCGCTCTGGGCGGCGGTATGTCTGCTGCTGGCGGTGGTCGGCGTGGGCATTCTGGCCCACCTGGGGATCGTGGATATCCCGTCGGCGGGAAAGCAGGCGGAGCAACCGGATATTCCGCCGCAGACCGCCGCGGAGGACGGTAATCAGGGCGCTGCGGATACGAAAAAAGTCCGCCGTCTGACCCGGATGGACTCTTACGATGAAAGCGACGCTTTGCAGTGGTATCATACATATACCTATGACGCGAAGGGCGAAATGACCGGCGTAACGTCCTATGACGGGCAGGGAAACCAGACCGGCCATGCGGCGCTGAGCGAGGAGACTGGCTACTGGTATCCCAACTGCACGGGCGTAGTCGCGGCCCGTGGAAGAACGACGGCGACGGAGAACAATGCGGAAACCGTTACTTATGAAAATGGATACCGCGAGGTCTATGAACTTGACGCGAACGGGCGCAGGGAAAAGCAGTACCAGTATCCCCGCGGGGAGGAGAGCTTCTTCGCGTATGCCGTTTATGCGTATGACGATGATGGCCTGCTGACAAGGGTGGACACCTATCTTCCCGATGACACGCTGTCCGGCTATGTGGCCTATCAGTATAACGCGGCGGGAAAGCCGCTGAAGGAGACTGCTTGTCTTGCGGACGGCACGGTGGTCAGCGATTCCTCCGCCGTTTACAACGAGTATGGCGAGCTGGCAAGGAAGCATTACTATACCAGCACCGGTCGGCTGGAGAGCTATCACATGTATGAATATGCCGCGATAGACGAAACGGCCTGAAGCAAACAGGCACAACCAGACGAATAGATGGGAGAGAAAGCATGGATAGATTCTGCGGAAAATGCGGCGCAAGGCTGGATGAGCGGACGGGGGTGTGTCCCGTCTGCGACCCGACCGCCGATATTATCAACACGGTGCGTTCACGGGCTGAGGAGGAGACGGTGGTGCCGGAGAGCGATCCGGTGCGTCAAACGGCGGCGCAGCCACAGGGCCAGCCGGTTCGGCGTATGGCCTACTGCGCACGGTGCGGCACAGCTCTTGACGCATGGGGACACTGTCCTGCCTGCGGCTGGACGGCGGTGCAGTCGGTGCAGCAGACCGTGGAGCGGACGGTAAACGGCGGCGGTCAGGACACGCGGCATCAGCAGTACGTCAAGGACGTTTATGAGGAGCCGAAGAAAGAAGACCGGACGACAGACATCCTGAAACGGGCCATCTGCATCGTGGCGGCGCTGATCGTGCTGCTGGCGGTGGGGACGGGCGTGCTGGTCTATCTGGACGTGCTGGATATCCCGCCGGTGGCGAAGTTCTATGACGCCATCGGCCTGAAGCCCTATACGAACGGCCAAAACGGCGGCAGTCAGGATCAGCCCCGGCAGGACGCGGCCAATAACGATCTGCCCGCCGGGACGGGACAGGACAACGCGGCGCAGGCGCCCTATACCCAGCAGAGACTGGAGCTGGTCTCGTCGGGCAGCCGGGGTACGCTGACCCTGTCGGAATGGCAGGAGGACGGCACGTGGCGGGAGCTCTGCGCGGTGACGGCCTATCTGGGCGACAACGGCGTTACGTGGAACAAGCGGGACGGCGACAAGGCCACCCCTGCCGGAGAGTTTGATATCCTGTACTACATCGGCATCAATGACCGGGGCTCGAATCTAAAATATGTGCCCATCAGCGACGGCGATGTATGGGTCTGCGACCCGGATTCCCTGTACTACAACACCATGCAGCGGAACAGCGGCACGCGGGATTGGGACGCCGCGCAGGCGGAGAATCTCTACCGGAAGTTCCATGACGATTACTCGGCGGCCTGCATCATGTTCAACTATAACGGCGACGGATTGCGGAGCGATACGGCGGTCTCCGGCAAGGGCTCGGATATCTTCATCGACGGCGTTGGCTCCAAGGGCAACCTGACCTCCGGCTACGGCGACATCAAGATCACGGCCAACGACATGCTGATGCTGCTGGGCTATCTGGATTCCGACAAGCACCCGACGCTGACCGTAAGCTGACATGAGAAGGATTATGTTGGCTGTCATGGCGCTGCTGGTGCTGCTGACAGGCTGCGGACAGACGGCAGACAGCGAGCCGCCGGAACCGGAGAACGTTCCGGACGTACCGGCACAGGAAGAACCCGCCCCGCCGGAGCCGGTGCTTCCGGAGGAATTGCAGGCGGCGCTGGAGCGGGCCAGAGTGTCGGTGGAGGACATTGCCGGGCGGCAGTTGATCGTGGTTTGCGCCGACGGCGATGCGGGACAGCTGCTCCGGTTCGAGGCGGACGGACAGCTGGTCTGGACGCAGGTGGGCGACGCGGTAGAGGCCCGAGTGGGTCAGAACGGCGTTTCCCGGGAAAAGACGGAGGGCGACCGGAAAACGCCGCAGGGGCTGTTCTTTCTGGGCTACGCCTTCGGCTGCGAGGAGCCTCCGGCGGATATCGCCATGGGCTTCCGGCGGGTGACGCAGGACAGCTATTGGGTGGACGACGGCAATTCCCACTACTATAACCAGTGGGTGGAGGGCACGGCCTACAAGGACTGGGTCAGCGCCGAGCATCTGGCGGACTATCCCACCCAGTACGCGCTGGCGGTGGTAGTGCAGTATAACAACGATCCGCCCCGGCCGGGCATGGGTTCGGCCATATTCCTGCACTGTGGTGAACGGCCTACCATGGGCTGCATCGCCATTGCCCACGACCGCATGACGGAGGTGCTGACGTGGCTGCGGCCGGAAAAGCTGCCGATGATCCTGATTGAAACGGGAGAAGGACAATGAAGGTGGAGCAATTTGTGATGGCCTATGGCGTTGAGCAGGACAGGCTGCGGGCGATCCTGCCGGATGGCTTTGCGTCCCTGCGCCCGGTGCTGCGCGTCAATGCCGAGGTGAGGGACGAGCGCACGGGATATGTGGAGTTCAACACCGCCGTGGAAAAGGACGGCGTGAGAGGCTGGCTCAATATCGGCTATTGGGACGCTGTGCCCTTTACCAGAGAGGGAAAGACGGTGACGTTCCGGACGGAGCTGCTGAAGATCCGCTTTACCGGCGTGGGTATCGAGGGCTCCTGTCCGGCGGAGAAGGACAACGCGGGCTGCTTCTCCCGGGACGGACGGAGCCGCTGCGTGCGCCGGAGGCCATTGCCAGCGGCAAGGAGTTCTGCGACTGTACGTTCCGCTGGAAGCTGGCAGACGGTGCGCACGGCGTCAGCATCGGAAAAACGCCGCCCGCCTATCCGACGGAGGTCAGCGTTGTGTACCCGAAGGAGGATTTCACCGTTGAAAACGCGGCGAAGATCCCCTGCCGGCAGGTACTGGGAACCTATACGGTGCGGTTTGAGCGGTAATAAAACGAAAAGGAACCCCTTCGGTTCAAAAACCGAAGGGGTTCCTTTTGCTTACTCTGCCTGCGGCGGCGTGAAGGAGAGAATGGGCTCCCACGTCTGCAATAGCTCTGCCAGCTCCGGCGTCAGCCGGTGGCGGCACTCGGACTTCAGATCGTCCGGCACGCCGTAGAAAGCCTCGGCGATGCTGCCGGTGATGGCGGCCAGCGTATCGCTGTCGCCGCCCAGGGATACCGCTGTGCGGAGAGCGTCCTCAAAGTCTGTGCTTTCCAGAAACGCGGTGATGGCCTGCGGCACGGTTTCCTGACAGCTCTCCACATGGCGATAGGCGGGGCGGATCTCGTCGCAGGTGCGGCTGAGCTCGTAACCGAATTCCCGCTCCACATAGGACTTGATGGCCGCCTTGCTGTGGCCGGTGCGGGCCAGAAAGATAGCCGCGGCGGTGGCCTGTGCTCCTTTGACGCCCTCCGGGTGATCGTGGGTCACTTCGGCGGTGAGCCGCGCCAGACGCAGCGCCTCCGCCATATCCGCCGCCAGCCATGCCGCCGGGGAAACCCGCATGGCGCTGCCATTGCCGAAGCTGTGGTAGGGCTGGGGATCGTCCGCATACAGCCAGCTGTTGAACCGCACGCCGTATCCCTTGTCGGGGTAGGCGCGGCCCAGCCGCTGCATCTCCCGCACCAGCAACCCTTTGACGGCGGCGTCCTCCTGACCGCGGGTATCCCGCAGCGCTTTCGCCACCGCCAGCGTCATCACCGTGTCGTCGGTGAATTCGGAGCGCCGACTGAACAGGGGGAAGTCCTTGGCCTTGTAGTTGTTGCCGTCAAATTCGTAGGGGCTGCCCACGATATCGCCCAGAATCGCACCGTACATCAGTCGTTCTCCCGGTTTTCAAAATCTTCTTCTATGCGGCTTTTCCATCCGGCGGAAAGCTCCTCCTCGCAGCGGATGGTGGATACCGCTTCGCTGATAACATCGTAGTTCAGCGCCGTGCCGCGGCTGTCGCAGCGGTAGTTGACGGCGCGATCCGCGCCGATGCCGAAGTGTTGGGCGGTCTCCACCGCGTCAATGTTGGCACCCAGAAACAGGAACTCCCAGCCGTATTTGGCCTTCTGCCGTTCAATCATCCTCTTTACCGTGTCGCTGTCGTAGTGATGGCTGGAGTTTTCCATGCCGTCGGTGGTGATGACGAACAGCGTGCGGTGGGGCACATCCTCCGGACGGGCGTATTTGTGGATGTTGCCGATGTGGTGGATGGCGTCGCCAATGGCGTCCACCAGCGCCGTGCAGCCGCCTACCTGGTAATCCGCGTCAGTCATGGGCGGTACCTTCTGTACCTCCAGACGGTCATGCAGTACGCAGCCGAAGTTGTTGAACAGCACGGTGGATACATAGGCCGTGCCCGGTTCCTTCTTCTGCTTTTCCAGCATGGCGTTGAAGCCGCCGATGGTGTCGCTCTCCAGTCCGGCCATGGAGCCGCTGCGGTCAAGAATAAATACCAGCTCTGTTACATTGTTCATCAATAAAACCTCCCTGTGTTTTTGTTGTCCTCAGGATAACAGAACACAGGATGGCTTTGGTCGCCTGACAGGCGACATTTTTACCGGCTTACACGCCGATCAGGTTCTGGTCAAAGGCGAACAGCGCTTCGTTGATGGTGAACACGTTGTAAATGCCCTGCGTCACGAAGTACTCCACGATGATATCGAACTCGCTGGCGTGGGTCAGAGAGTAGCCCGCCTTGCCCAGCAGCTCCCGCAGCTCCTCCATGGGCAGTTCCAGCGCCAGACCGAAGGCGATCACGGTGGACTTGGAGGGCGTGTAGTGTTTATCATTTTTGATCTTTGAGAACAGTCGCCGGTCGATGTTGGCCCTTTTGTAGCATTGGGCGTCGGTCATGCCGGATTCGCCGATCTTCCGCAGCAGCATTTCCGAGAAGCCCTCGTCCAGCTGCTTCACGGCGTCCTCCAGCGACAGGGACGCCAGCGTGTACGTGGAGGGCGAGGGGGAGCAGTCCGGCATTCGCGCGCTGTACAGCCGTTCCTCCTGCTGGGCGATGGCCTGACTGATGGCATATACGTCTACATAGCGGTCGTTGATGTAGGCCCTGATATCCGCGCATACCTCTCCTTTGAGCTGATATGCCGCGCGGTCGAAAACGACCAGATACACCGTCATGTCGCTTTGCAGTACGAAATGGCCGATGGTGTCGATGGCGATATCCAGCGCCTGCTCCCTGGGATAGCCGGGGCTGTCGGAGGAGAGCAGCGGAAAGGCCACGCTCTCGCAGCCGTGCTCATCCGCCAGCACGAGAGCGGCCAGATAGCAGGAGACCAGCAGAGCACACTCGTCGTGACAGCCGTCCTGCCAACGAGGGGTGACGGTGTGGATCACATATTTGCAGGGCAGGCCGTAGGCGGCGGTCAGCCTGGCGCTGCCGGTGGGGCAGTCGCCCGGCAGAAGCGGATCGGCGGCGTTAACGATGGCGTCCACGTTCATTTGGGTAATGTCATTCTGGACAATATGCAGGGGCATGGCGATACCTCCGTGGCGTGAGTGAGCGTATTGCGGCAGGCGGACGGGGCACGTTCTGCCCTGCCGAGAGAAAGCGTTTATTCCTCCGTGAAGGTATAGCGGACGATATAGCCGCTTTCGTTGCCGGTGGTGATGACCATGCCGCCGTCGGAGGTGCGGCTGATGTCCCGGATGGGGAAGCGCTTGTTCTGCTCCACGTAGGCCTCCGGGCTCTCCGCCTCTGCCTCGATGATCGTTCGGATGGCGTGCTTGGAGCCGCCGCAGGGCGTCATGGATTCCACGATGATCTCATAATCTTTCATGTTCTGTCGCTCCTTTTGCTTCACTGTCAGTCGACATATCTTGTATTCTTTTGACAGTATAGCACATGTCATTCGTTTTGTCAGCGTCTCAGACACAAAAAAACAGATACAGGTCTGAGCGCGGAGAAAAAGCTACCGGGCGGAAAGCTTTGCTTTCCGCCCGGTAGCCTTTTATTCTGTGGGGGATAAGGCGGAACGGATCAGTCGGCCTTCCGCTTGCGGCCCAGAACCACCGCGCCGCCCGTCAGGGACAGTAGGCTCATGGCCGCGTACAGGGCGACGCCCGCGTCGCCGGTCTTGCTGGACTGGACGCCCTTCTTGACGTCAGCTCCGGAGCCGGTGCTGCCGGAGTTTGTATTGCCGGAGCCGGAACCGGTGCCCGTGCTGCCGGAGTTGGAGCTGTGGGTCTTCCTGGGGATCACGGTGTCGGCCTTGGTGATCTCCTTGGTGGCCTCGGCGTCGCTGTAATACTTGCCGCAGCCGTCACAGTACCAATAGGTGATGTTGCCTTCCTTCGTGTAGGTGGCTTTCTTGGCGTCCACCTTCTTCAGGTCGGCATGGTTGCCCTTATCCAGCTCGCCGTAGGGCTGCCGGCACACCTCGCACAAGGCCTTGTCCTTGCAGGTGGCTGTGCCGCCCTTGTGACCGGCGGCGGGGATGACCTTGCCGCTCTCCAGCTTGGCACCGCAGCCCTTGCAGCAGGTGTCGCCGGTGTAGCCATTTTCCGTACAGGTGGCGTCCTTAGCGTCCTTGACTTCGGTGCCGCCGGTGTGGTTGTTCTTATTCAGTTCGCCGTAGGGCTGCCGGCACACCTCACACACGGCCTTGTCCTTGCAGGTGGCTGTGCCGCCCTTGTGACCGGCGGCGGGGATGACCTTGCCGCTCTCCAGCTTGGCACCGCAGCCCTTGCAGCAGGTGTCGCCGGTGTAGCCATTTTCCGTACAGGTGGCGTCCTTAGCGTCCTTGACTTCGGTGCCGCCGGTGTGGTTGTTCTTATTCAGTTCGCCGTAGGGCTGCTGGCACACCTCGCACACAGCCTTGTCCTTGCAGGTGGCCGTGCCGCCCTTGTGACCGGCGGCGGGAATGACCTTCCCGCTTTCCAGCTTGGCGCCGCAGCTCTTGCAGTAGATATCGCCGGTATAGCCGTTTTCCGTACAGGTGGCGTCCTTAGCGTCCTTGATCTCGGTGCCGCCGGTATGCTTGCAGTCGGAGGTCTGCCAGCTCAGCACGGGATAGCCGCCGTTGATATTGCCCAGATCCCGCTTGAAGCCGTTGCCCAGCGCGGCAGGCATGGCCTTGGCCTTTAGCTCGTCGGCGGTCTTGGCGGCAGCGGTGCCGTCACGGCCGACGCCCTTCTCGGAAGTGCCTTCCAGATAGTAGACATTGGAGAGCGTATCGGCCCAGCCTACCGCAGCGCCAACAGAGCTGCCGCCGGATTCGCTCACGGTGATCTTACCGGTGCTGTAGCCATTGGTCAGGCTGGACTTCTCCATTTCGCCCACCAGACCGCCTACCAGATTCTTCGTGGTGGAGACTGCGCCGGTGTTGTACACGTCCTTGATGGCGGCCTGCTTGGCATAGCCCATGATGCCGCCTACACACGTGCCGCTGCCGGAGACAGCGCCGGTGTTATAGCAGCCGGTCATCGTGCCTGCGTAAAACTCGTAGCAAAGGCCACCCAGATTCTTCACGCCGGACACATTGCCCCCGCTACCGCAGTTGGTCGCGGTGCTGTTGATCAGCACACCGGCCAGACCGCCCACACCGCAGGCACTGCCGACCTTAGCGTCCACGGTCACGTTAACGCGGGAGATCACGCCGGAGACATCCACATAGCTGCCGCAGGCCACCACACCGGCCACGTTGCCCGAATAGACGGAAAACTCGCTGCCGGCGTTCACGCTGCCCTGAACCGTCAGGTTCTTGATGGCGGCGCGGTTGTCCTTCGTGCCCTCCGCGTAGCCGAACAGACCCAGATATAGCCGCTCGCCGGATTTGGCCGTCTGGTAGTTGATGGTCAGGTTCTTGATGGCATAGCCCGCGCCGTCGAAGCTGCCGGAAAATTTCTTCGCGCTGCTGCCGATCGGCGTCCAGTCGAAGCCGTTCAGGTCGATCTCCGCCGTCAGCACGCCGGAGATGGCGGTGCTGCCGCCGTTGACCTGCTTGGCGAACCAGACCAGCTCGTCCGCCGTGCCGATCTGATACACGCCGTCCTTCTGAGCGGGTGCTACGGGAGCCTTTACGGTGACGGCGCACGTGGCCTTTGCTTCGCCGCAGGCGGCGGTGATGGTGGCCGTACCGGCCTTCACAGCGGTGACGGCGCCGTCCTTGACAGTAGCGATCGTTTTATCGGAGGAAGTCCAGACGATGGTCTTATCGGTAGTATCCTCCGGTTTCACCATGGCGGTCAGTTTGGCGGCGTCGCCCTCGTACAGCTTCAGTGCCGCCTTATCCAGCGTCACGCCGGTAGCCGGAATGGGAGGCAAAACGGTGACGACACACTCTGCCTTTGCGCTGCCGCAGGCGGCGGTGATGGTGGCGGTGCCCTCGCTCTTGGCGGTGACGACGCCGTCCTTCACAGTGGCCACCGCGTCATTGGAGGATGTCCACACCAGCGTGTCGGTGGTGTTCTCCGGGGCCACAGTGGCAGTCAGAGTCGCTTTTTCGGTGGGGCGCAGGCTCAGCACCGTCTCATTCAGCGTCACGCCGGTGGCGGGAACGGCTTCGCGGGTCAGCTCGATGTACAGCTCATAGGTGGTGCCCGCCATAGCGTCCATAATGGACAGATAGGCGACCTTGCTGGCGCTGTTTGCCGGGGTGAACGGAATATCCTTGCTGATCAGAAGCTTGTCCAGCTGCGCGGCAGTGGCGGTAAACGGATTGCTGTAGAAGTCCGTATAATTGCCCTTTGCGTCTGTAATCATGAAAAAGGCACTGGCGTCCGCATCGATCGTCACCGTCACATCGTTGCCATAGGGGACGGCAGCGTGATATTTGCCCGCCTGACCATCGACCGGCTTGACGGGATAGGCCGCAGTGCCCACCTTTACGCTGAGAGGGCTTGCCGGGGCCGCTGTTACCGTGACGGTGCATTCCGCCTTTGCGCTGCCGCAGGCGGCGGTGATGGTGGCCGTACCGGCCTTCACAGCGGTGACAACGCCATTTTTCACGGTAGCGACCGCGTTATCGGAGGAAGTCCAGACGATGGCCTTGTCGGTAGCGTTCTCCGGTTCCACGGTGGCGGTCAGAGTGGCGGACTCGCCCTCGGTCAGGCTCAGCGCCGTCTCGCTCAGCGTCACGCCGGTGGCGGGAACGTCCGCGCCTGCCTTTTCAAACCGCACCGCCACATCGTCATAGGCGAAGTAGGCGGGCTGGGAGAAGCCGTAGCCGTTATCGCTGGAACCGGTGACGTTGAACGTTACCTTGCTGACCTTGCCCAAACTGGACAGATCCCACTTCGTCCAGTCCATGATAATGTTATCCGGGCCGTTGCACAGATAGATGACGGTCTCGCCGGTCTTTGTGCCCTTGGTATCATAGCCGGTAGCCACCAGCTTTACCCAGTCGTCCGGGCCGATCTTGGCGGTCAGACCGTTGCCGTTGACCAGACAGTTCAGCAGATAGGTGGTGGTATTGACATACATATGGTCAATAACATGCTCGGAGCCGTCGGCAAAAGTCAGTGCAGGCAGGTTTTCGGTTTTGTTAAATTGGGAACCATCCATGTAACCGTAATGCACGGCGAAATTGTCGGAGCCGTTGTGGCCGCCGCCGGTGTGGGACAGGCCGGAAACGCCCTTTTTATAGACGGTGAGCTGTGTCTCAAATCCGCCGTAGGTTTCAATGTCACCTGTGCTGTAGTTGGAAATGGCGTGACCGCCGCCCCAATAGCAGTAAGCGTTATAGTTGTAGGGGAATATGTGTTTAAGGCCCGTATTGCCGGTATCCGTCCACTGATATGCCTCATCCTCGGAGTAGACGCCTGCGCCGCTGCTGCCATACAGCAGTGAGCCGCCGTACTGGGGATTGTCGATCAGGGACGACCAGTTATTGCCATTGGCAAAGTTGGTGCCGCCCTTATAGTCGGTATCCTCAAAGGTCAGCACCCGCAGGTCATAATCCTCGCCCTCTGCAAAAGCGCTGACCGGCAGCAGCGATACCGCCATCACCAGCGCCAGCAGCAGCGAGAAGATTCGTTTCTTCATGTGTGATTTTCCTTTCTCGTGTGATTTTTTCTATATTATTAAAAGGCCGCATGGCCTGAGTTTTTGATAGGTACGGATATATCTTTGGCCCCCTCTGACGAGGGGGCTGTCGAGCGCGAGCGAGACTGGGGGAGAGACCGGAAATGCAGCGGTCTATCGTCGCTCCCTCCGTCATGACCTGCGGTCATGACACCTCCCTCTGATGAGGGAGGCTTATTTTGCGTCCGTAGGGGAGGGGCTCTGCCCCTCCCGCCCAAATTTGAGGAGGATGGGAGAGGGGAGAGGCCCCTCTCCCACCGATGGAAAAAAGCGGCTGGCCGCCGCGCCCGGCTGCAAAAAATAACGCACAGCCAAACCCGGCCGTGCGCTCCGCACAAAACAAAAGCGCACGGCCAAAGCAGGTCGTGCGTTAACAAACACTTCTCGCTTCGGCTTCGGGAATGGCGATAGCCCAGGAGCAGCGCATCTCGTATCTGACTTATCCCGGCGCTTTACGCGCGGGCATCACAGTGACCTTCTCGCGGGGCATCTCACCCCATTCCGCCGCCAGTCTCTTACGAGACCGGCACGCTGTCCTGTTATGAACTTGTCGAAACTCAGTGTAGCACAGCCGCGTGCCAATTGCAAGGGAAAAGTGCGAGCTATTGGGTCACCGGCGCGTCGGGCCAGTAGATGACGTAGCACTCCTGCATCTCGCCCATGAAGAAGAAAATGTTTTCCCCCATTTCGATATGTCGGCCAAAGGTCAGATCCGGCACGAACAGCCGCCCGCTGGTGCGCTTGGGGCCCTTGATGGTGAAGCCCTCTGCCGTGGGGTGCTGCCGCAGCTCATTGGCGGCCTCCTCCAGACCGGGAAAGCGCAGGGTTTTCTCCAGCTCTGCCAGCTGCGTCGCGCCGTTGATGTAGATGAGGTTGTTCTCATCCCGGAACCAGTTGATATGCATGGTGTTTCCTCCTTGTGATGTGATGGCAGCAGTATACCACAGTCCTTCGGATTTGTCACCAGTCAATGGCAGAGTCAAATTTTCACTTTCGCACTGCCGCTGTTTTTGCACAAAATTGTGCAGATGCTGTATTTTGCCCATGGCGTCCATGGACAGATTCTGCTACAATACGGACAGATGCCGCGTTTTGACCATGGTGTCTGTGGGCGGAATCTGCTAAAATAAGGACATACTGAAGGGGAGCGCACCTGCCATTTTCGGCCGCCCGGTTGAGAAGCGAGTGATTAGTATTTTGAATGATACTCCTTATAAAAAATATTGCAAATCATGAAGTTTGTATTATATAATAAATCTAATATACCTACAGGATTATCTATGAATTTTTGCGAAGAAGGTGAATAGTATGGAACTTCAGATTCAGGATCTTGTTTCTTCCATCAAAAAGGACGGCATCGACAGCGCCAACAGGGAAGCCGCCGCCATTGTAGCAGAGGCCAGAAAGCAGGCGGAGGCCATTGTGGCCGACGCCAAAGCGGAGGCGGACAGGCTGCGCGGCGACGCCAGGGCGGAGATCGAGGTGTTCAAGAGCAGCGCCCAGCTGAACGCTGAGCAGGCCAGGCGGGACGCTGTGCTGGCGTTCCAGCAGGAGATCCAGAAGGAATTCGAGAAGCTTCTGGCCGCCGACGTGGGCAAGGCGCTGGATCAGCACACGCTGGCCAAGCTTATTCAGGCTGCCGTGCAGGGGGAGGACGTTTCCGCCTATACGGCAGAGGTGGGTCAGGTGACGGAGGGGCTCCGTCAGGAGCTGGCCCAGGAGCTGAAGGCCGGGCTTGAGATTCGCCCCTCCAAAAAGGTGGGCGCGGGTTTCCGGCTGGCTGCCAAGGACGGCTCCGGCTACTTCGACTGCTCTGAGCAGGAGATCGCCAACATGCTGACGCCCTTCTTCCGGGATATGCGCCTGTAAGGGGGTGCCGCTGTGGCTTCCTATTACTATCTGGTCTCCAGCCTGCCGATGCTGAAAACCCAGGGCGAGCCGCCCATGGACTATGCCGCGTTTCTCGGCATGTGCAAAACGGCGGTCAGCAGCGGGGTGTATCAGACGCTGGAGGAGCTGACGGTGGAATCGGACAAGGGGCCGCTGCTGTCGGAATGGGCCGCCTTTTATAAGGCGCTGTCCCGCGAGCTGACCTATCAGCGCAGCGTGAAGCTGGGCCGCGCCTGTCCCGTTCCCTCTGACCGGGACGCCGCCATCGTGCAGACGGTGACGGCGGCGGTGAATGCCGAGAATCCGCTGGAGGGCGAGCGGCTTCTGCTGGACTTGGAATTCCGCCGTCTGGACGACATGATCGGCCTGCACAATTTCGATGACCATGCCCTGTACGGCTACGCCATGAAGCTGCGGCTGCTGGAGCGGCAGCGGGGCTTCCGGTACGAGACGGGCAAGCGGGCCTTCGACGGCCTGATGGACAGCATCCGGCAGCAGGTCGCCAGCCTATCATAAAACAGGAGAATCAAAATGGACAAAGTGACAGGATATGTGACCGGAGTGAACGGAAATCTGGTGGCTGCCAGCTTTTCCGGCTCCGTGCGTAAAAATGAAGTGGGCTATGTGCTGGTGGGGGATGACCGCCTGAAGGGCGAGGTCATCCGCGTCAACGGCGACACGGCCAGTATGCAGATCTATGAAATGACCAACGGCATTCAGGTGGGCGACAAGGTGGAGCTCTCCGGCGAGCTGATGAGCGTGGAGCTTGGCCCCGGCCTGTTGACCCAGGTGTTCGACGGCTTGCAGAACCCCCTGCCGGAGCTGGCCGAGAAGTGCGGCTTCTTTTTGGAGCGGGGCGTGTATCTGGATCCCATTCCCAATAAGGACTGGGAGTTCACCCCGCTGGTGAAGCCCGGTGATACCGTCACCGCCGGCGACGCGATAGGCAGTGTGCCGGAGGGGCTGTTCACCCATCTTATCATGGTGCCTTTTGGCTTGAAGAACGAGTGGAAGGTAAAGTCCGTCCGGGAAAAGGGCGTGTATAACGTCCGGGATACCGTGGTGGTGCTGGAGAATGAGCAGGGCGAGGAGAAGGAACTGACCATGGTGTTCTCCTGGCCGGTGAAGCAGCCCATCCGCTGCTATGAGGAGCGCCTGCGGCCCGATGAGACGCTGGTAACGCAGCTGCGCTGCGTGGATACGTTCCTGCCGGTGGCAAAGGGCGGCACCTTCTGCGTGCCCGGCCCCTTCGGCGCGGGTAAGACAGTCCTGCAGCACATGGAGGCCAAGAACGCCGACGTGGACGTGGTGATCGTGGCGGCCTGCGGCGAGCGGGCCGGCGAGGTGGTGGAGGTGCTGACGGAGTTCCCGGAGCTGACCGACCCCCGTACCGGCCGCTCCCTGATGGAGCGCACCATCATCATCTGCAACACCTCCTCCATGCCTGTGGCCGCCCGTGAGGCGTCGGTGTACACCGCCGTCACCATGGCGGAGTATTACCGCCAGATGGGGCTGGACGTGCTGCTGCTGGCGGACTCCACCAGCCGCTGGGCACAGGCCATGCGTGAAATGAGCGGCCGTCTGGAGGAGATCCCCGGCGAGGAGGCGTTCCCCGCCTATCTGGAATCCGTTATCGCCTCGTTCTATGAGCGGGCCGGTAAGGTGCGGCTGAAGAGCGGCAAGGTGGCCTCCGTTACCATCGGCGGCACCGTATCCCCCGCAGGCGGCAACTTCGAGGAGCCTGTGACACAGGCCACGCTGAAGGTGGTGGGCGCGTTCCACGGTCTGTCCCGCGAGCGCTCCGACGCCCGAAAGTACCCCGCCATCCACCCCATCGACTCCTGGAGCAAGTATCAGGGCGTGGTGGACAGAGAGCGGGTGGAGCAGGCCCGCGCCATCCTCAAGCGCAGCAACGAGATCAACCAGATGATGAAGGTCATCGGCGAGGAGGGCACCTCCGACGCGGACTATACCGTCTATCAGAAGGGCGAGCTGCTGGACGCGGTGTATCTCCAGCAGAACTCCTTCGACCCCATCGACGCCGCCTGCGGCCCCGACCGCCAGCGCTACGAGTTCGACGTACTGTACGATGTGCTGAAGCGCGATTTCAGGCTCGACGACAAGAAAGAGATCCGCGCCTTCTTCAACCAGCTCCGTCAGGAGTTCCTGGACTGGCACAATACCGAGTTCCGGACGCCGGAGTTCGAGGCGCAGGAAAAACGGCTCAAGGACTTTTATCTGAGCAAGGCAGCGCTTTGAGAGGTGAGTCATGATGCAGAAAGTTTATACGAAAATTGAATCCATTGTGGGCAACGTGGTGACTGTCCGGGCCTCCGGCGTCCGCAACGGCGACCTGGCGCTGGTGGGCGACAGCTACGCCAACGTCATCAAGCTGGACAAGGATCTGGTGACCCTACAGGTGTTCAGCGGAACCCAGGGCGTCAGCACCACGGATCCTGTCCGTTTTCTGGGCCGCCCTATGATGGTGTCCTTCTCCGACCACCTGCTGGGCCGCATCTTCGACGGCGCGGGTGTGCCCCGTGACAACGGCCCGGCCCTGACGGAGAACATGATCCCCATCGGCGGCCCCTCCGTGAACCCGGCCAAGCGTATCGTACCCAACAAGATGATCCGCACCGGCATCCCCATGATCGACGTGTTCAACACGCTGGTGGAGAGCCAGAAGCTGCCTATCTTCTCCGTGTCCGGCGAGCCCTATAACCAGCTGCTGTCCCGCATCGCCATGCAGGCGCAGGTGGACGTGATCGTGCTGGGCGGCATGGGACTGAAATACGACGACTATCTGTTCTTCCGGGACACGCTGGAAAAGAGCGGCGCCATGGGCCGCACGGTGATGTTCATTCACACCGCCTCTGACCCCACCGTGGAATGCACACTGGTGCCGGATATGGCGCTGGCCGTGGCGGAGCAGTTCGCGCTGGCCGGAAAACGGGTGCTGGTGCTGCTGACGGATATGACCAACTACGCCGACGCCCAGAAGGAAATGGCCATCACCATGGAACAGGTGCCCTCCAACCGCGGTTACCCCGGCGACCTGTACAGCTGTCTGGCGGCCCGCTATGAAAAGGCCGTGGACTTCGGCGACGCAGGCTCCATCACCATTCTGGGCGTGACCACCATGCCCGGCGACGATGTGACCCACCCTGTGCCCGACAACACCGGCTATATCACCGAGGGCCAGTACTACCTGAAAAACGGCCACATCGAGCCCTTCGGCTCCCTGTCCCGTCTGAAGCAGAACGTCAACGGCAAGACCAGAAGCGACCACCGGGCCCTGATGGACGGCATGATCCGCCTGTACAGCGCCTATAAGGAGAGTCTGGAAAAGAAGTCTATGGGCTTCATGATGTCCGAGTGGGACGAAAAGCTGCTGAAATACGGCCATCTCTTTGAGACGAAGCTGATGGATCTGAGCGTGAATATCCCCTTGGAGGAGGCGCTGGATCTGGGCTGGGAGATCCTGGCCGAGTGCTTCGAGCCCAACGAGACGGGCCTGAAAACCAGTCTCATTCAGGAGAGATGGCCCAAGCCCACCACCGCGGAGTAAGGGGGGCGCCTATGGCTGTCAAACTGACAAAAAATGAATTAAAGGTGCAGAAGGATCGCCTGAAGCAGTTCCAGCGGTATCTGCCCACGCTGCAATTGAAAAAGCAGCAGCTGCAGGCCGTGGTGATGCAGGTCACCGCCCAGCTGGAGCAGGTGGCGCGGCAGCGTCAGGCCGCTGTGGCCGGTCTGGACGACTGGGTGGCCGTCTTTGCGGAAAACGACAGCTTCCCGGCGGAAAAGCGGCTGGACGCCCTGATCCGCCCCAGGCATGTGGTGTGCGGAGAGCAGAACATCGCCGGCGTCACCGTGCCGGTGTTTCAGGAGCTGAGCTTCGAGGATATCCGGTACGACGTGGCGGACTACCCCCTGTGGGTGGACACCGCGGCGGTGCGCCTGCGGGAGATCGCCCGGCTGGACGCGCTGGAAAAGACCCTGCGCCGTCAGATAGAGCTGCTGGAGCGTGAGCTGCGCGCCACGGCCCAGCGGGTGAACCTGTTTGAAAAAGTGAAGATCCCCGAGGCCAAGGAGAACATCCGGGTCATCGGCATCTATCTGGGCGACCAGCAGACCTCCGCCGTGGTGCGGGGCAAGATCGCCAAGAAGAAGCTGCAGGAGGTGGGCCGATGATCGAAAAAATGAAGGTCGTCCACATTGTGGCGGCCGCCTCGGAAAAAACAGCGCTGCTGGATAAGCTGCGGGAGCTGGGCGTTGTCCACTTCGCGGAAAAGGCCAGCGCCGACCAGCAGTATCTGGAGCGCTTTGCCCGGCTGTCCCGCATGGAGATGACGCTGCAGGAATATCCCAAGGCCAAGCAGGAGATGACGGTGCTGTCCGATAGTGAATTTGAAGCGTTTTATCAGCAGCTGTCCGACTGCATGGAGCGCAAAAAGGCGCTGCTGGAGCAGCAGGCCGCCGCTCATGCGGCGGCGGAAAAGCTGGCCGAATGGGGCCGGTTCGTTCCGGCGGAGCTGCGGGAGCTGAAGGAACAGGGCTGGGAGATCCACATCTACCGCACTGACAAAAAGACCATGGCCGCCCTGGAGGCCGATCCCGACGTTCGCTTCGTGCGGCTGGCTCCGGTAGGCAAGATGCCTACGCTGGCGGCCTTCGCACCTCTGCCCGGCCGATACTCCGCCACGGAGTTTCCCGTTCCCGACAAGGGGCTGGACGAGCTGGAGCAGGAGCAGCAGAGCTGCAACAAGGCGCTGGCGGACTGCGAAGCCTTCCTGACGCAAGCGGCGGCGCACCTGCCCAGCATCCGCGACCAACTGCTCAAGACCCAGAACGCCGTCGAGTATTCCGCCGTCAGCAACACGTCCCAAAGTCAGGACGGGCTGGTGTGGCTCAGCGGCTATCTCCCGGCGGCGGAGGTGGACGGCTTCAAGAAGGCCGCTGCCGAGGCGCACTGGGCATGGGCCATGGAGGAGCCTGCCGCCGACGATGACAAGGTGCCCACAAAGGTGAAGTACAACAAGGTCACGCGGCTGATGATTCCGGTGTTCGACATTCTGGGCACTGTCCCCGGCTATCGGGAGTACGATATTTCCTTCTGGTTTCTGGGCTTTTTCACACTGTTCTTCGCCATGATCATCGGCGACGCCGGGTACGGGTGCCTGTTCCTGCTGGCGGCGCTGGCCATGACGGTGAAGAATAAAAAAGCCTCCACCGCCGTGCAGCTTTTGTGGGTGCTGTCCATCGCCACCATTCTATGGGGCGCCCTGACCGGCACATGGTTCGGCCTGGAGCAGGCCATGCAGGTGCCCTTCCTGAAGCGGCTGGTGATCCCCACCTTTGCCAACTACCCGGCGTACTTCAACGTCTCCACCACCACCCAGCAGAACACCATCATGAAGTTCTGCTTCATCTTGGGCACGGTGCAGCTGTCTCTGGCCTGCGTCATGAACATCCGGCGCAAGCTGAAGGAGAAAGACCTCAGCTGGATCGCCGATCTGGGCTGGCTGGCCGCCATCGACGCGCTGTACTTCGTGGTGCTGTATCTGGTCATCGGCCAGCAGGTGAATCTGATCCCTGTGGCCTGCGTGGTCATCGCGGGCTTCCTGCTGGTGGTGTGCTTCGGCGGCATGGCGCCGGACAAGACCTTTGGTCAGGGGCTGAAGGCGGGCCTTGGCAACGCGTTCACGGTGTTCCTGAACACCATCAGCGCCTTCGGCAACATCATGAGCTATATCCGCCTGTTTGCCGTGGGCATGGCGTCGCTGGCCATTGCCCAGAGCTTCAACAACATGGCCTTCGGCTTCAAGGGGCCGCTGGTCATCGCCGCCATCCTGATCCTGCTGATCGGCCATGGGCTGAACATCGTCATGGGCCTGCTGTCTGTGGTGGTGCACGGCGTCCGCCTGAATCTGCTGGAGTTTTCCGGCCAGCTGGGGATGGAGTGGGCCGGTATTGCTTACGATCCTTTTAAGAAACGCGATAACATCAAAAAATAAACGGATAGGAGAACAATTATGAGTATCGAATTTATTGGTATGGCGTGCGCTCTGGGCCTGTCCGCCATGGGCTCCGCGTTCGGTTCCGGCTTTGCCGCTCAGGCTTCTGTGGGTGCGTGGAAGAAATGCTACGCCAACGGCAAGCCCGCCCCCTTCATTATGGTGGCCTTCTCCGGCGCACCGCTGACCCAGACCATCTATGGCTTCCTGCTGATGAACTTCATCCGCAGCGCCGTGGAGGGTGGCTGTAACGCGGCGCTGGCCATGTTCACCGGCATCTTCGCGGGTCTGGCTATCGGCCTGTCCGCCTTCTTCCAGGGCAAGGTTGCCGCCGCTTCCGCCGACGCGCTGGGCGAGACCGGAAAGGGCACGGCCAACTACTTCATTGTCATCGGTATTATCGAAACGGTGGCCCTGTTCACGCTGGTGTTCAGCCTTCTGCTGCTGCAATAAGCGTTTGGGGAAGCATCGCTGCAAAGGCACAAAAAGTCCTCGGAAACCAAATGGTTTCCGAGTAACCGTCAAAACTAAAGACGGCTGGACACACATGGGACAATAGTGGTGGGGA